>Ga0066371_10000032_pt1 | contig 28187 bp, 43 predicted proteins | sample Knorr_S15_td_DCM_FD_71214 | JGI IMG/M metagenome (GOLD analysis project Ga0066371, IMG submission 71214) | Marine microbial communities from Southern Atlantic Ocean transect - Knorr_S15_td_DCM_ad_63m_LV_B | ecosystem: Environmental > Aquatic > Marine > Oceanic | place: Southern Atlantic ocean... | reverse complement strand
TATTGTTCTCCTTACTTACTGTTACACAGCCTGGTATATTAACAATAGGTGTACCAACAAAAGTAGTTACAGGAACTACTACTGGTATTGATTGTGGTGGAGTTGCCATCCAAATTCTAGCGTCAGAAATAGAAATGTTTCTTACATCTCTAGTTCCAACTTCTCTAATTCGACCAACAGGTATGTTTACTCCATTTATTCTTATTAATGGTACACCTTGATTGTTGTTTTGGATAAATGGTATTTCATTACCCACTAGTCGCTCCAGCCACCTGCTTTAAGCCAGTTATTATAGTGTGGGTTATCCCAGTTGTCATTGATTTCATAGGAAGGGATAACAACCTCTTGGATGTATCTCCTATTCTCTTTTATCATCTGTAGTTGCTCTGTGTAATCTTCAGTCTCAAGAGTATAGACTCTAGATTCTAATTGTGCAGCAAACCAAACAGCACCACCTACTTGGACTGCTAAGAATGTCAGTAGTGGGATTGGTAAATTTTTCATTGTCTAATTGTTCTGTATTCTATATAGTATTTTAAACTGTGAGGGAAGGAGTCGAACCTTCAAGTCCCGCCAGAGCCGAACAGCAGGGAAACAGCCTGCCACGTTTACCAATTTCGTCACCTCACAATGGAAGCCCTATGAATAAAGGGCTGACATGAGACGTTGCATCCCGATTCCTCCACCACTTCTAGGGAAGAAATCAAAGGAGAGAAACTCTTCGAGTTCTTTCTCCACTCTTTCTTTACCAAACAAATCAATAATGAGTTGTGCATACTGTCCATCTGATATGGTATAGAATGTATTTCTCATTTGATCCTTATCAGTACTCCTTTCAGCACTACCGATAGTTTCTTTACCACCAAGGATAACATCAATCTTTTTACTAGTACCGTCATCATTCCGTGCCATATTCCAGAATGGTGATGTCCACTCAGGGAAGTCAGTAATCATACCTCTACCAATTTGTCTTTCATGACCATGATCCACTTCTTCGGTCTTGAATAACTCTGCCCACTTATCATACTTTTTGATTTGGGTTTTAGATAATGGTAAACCTAACCATTCACATAGTTCCCACTCCATATCCTCAAGTTCTTTAACACCTCCCTTCATTTCAAATTCAAACATAGGGAAGATTGTTTCATGTCTTCCAGGCACAGGATTTGGTTCTGCTCTATATGAAGTGGATACACAGAAAAATCCTTCTGCTTCTGGGTTGGAAAGTAATTCATGTTCTAACCACATCTGACCTGTTTGTGGTAGTGGCCAAATATTATCATTGTAGTTGTAGGTTGCTACTGTTTCTGGGTCTTCACATGCAGCAAGAATACTTAAACGATTTTGAGTATGTACCTCAAGGAAATTTTTAGACAAAAAAAATGACCTCAATAGGTCAACGGTCTCACTATACTTTTTTGGATCTATCAATGCAGTCATTTTATTTTTTGACAAAACTAATCTATTTAGGTACTTCTTTCTTATAATCTGTCGGTTGTGTTAATCCCTTAACAGGTCCGCTTGTTTGTGGCCATCCATTTACTAGTTGTTTGTAAATCTCTTCAGCAACAACTTCTCTAATTCTTTCTATTTGTGCATCTTCTCTTTTTTGAGGACCACCAGTCTGTTGGTCGATGAGATGATTCCCACCGACTACAGATCCAGTTCCTATTACAGCAATTGCTGTACCAGTAGATGTGATTTTTTGAAAATCCATTAACAGTCCTTCATAGAAGCAGCCATATCGCCACCTAGTTGTGATCCTTGATCACCACCAAACATTGCTACCCAACCAGCAGCAAGCCAACCAACAAAAGGAATAGTGCTAAGAGTGGGAGCAGCAGCAGCCCCAACACTAGTACCAACCAGGCGACCTGTCTGTTCTCCACCACCTCTTGCTTTGAGGCAAGCGATTGTTTTGTCTGAGAGTTCTCCTGATGGGTTACTTGCTTGAACTGCAAGTGCTGATGGATCGATCCATGCTGTTTTGGTTGATACTGGTCCACCGTGGTGTGCCGCACCATCCATTGTAAATTCAATAACTTCTTTACTAGTGTTATTAGCGAGGTTAAGAAAGCCACCTTTCTTTTTCCTCTCTATTACAGTGGTCATAGTTTTAGGATCATTAGCCCTGTAACTTACACTATAACCTTTTTCATTTACATGTGCTTCGTAGGATGTGTATTGTCCTACTGGCATATTTAAACTAGGAAGTTTAGATGAATCTCTCCTAGCAAGCATACCAATCATTCCTATATGGGATACGCCCAATACACCACCTAGGCCTAGGGCGAACCATTTTGTCCAGTTAATTTCTTTCATGATCTATAATCTATAATGAAGGAACTCCAGAAATACTAGGCGCAGCAGGATCAGATTGTGGGGCAGAAGGTGCTAAATCATTAGTTCCCAATGGAAGTTCTGGAGTAATCCCTGCACCTCCGCCTAGTCCTCCAACACCACCACCAAGAACACTATCCAGTGCTTTCTCAGTAATATCATTTATAATGGCATCCTTTTGTACGAAAAGATAAAAACCACCGCCAACAACGGCAAGAGATACAACGCTAGACGCAACAGCAAGTACATTGACAATTTTCTGCATGACGTTTATACTACATAACATAACTATTCTATATAGGAGAATAAAACTGATTAGAATATTGAGGGTATGGAAGTATGCGTTGGGTAGCTTCTCTGACGAAAAGACTGAACCCTATGACAACTACGTTGTTATGGTACGTTCTATTATTTTCGTATCTTATCTCGTCACTAACTGTTTTATTACTGCGGGCGTAATTAGACACTGGAATGACAATACAATGAGTAAGATGGACACACAGGGTATGAGTGGCCCTGTTGATCCCAATTATAAAGGATCAAATAAACCACAAGAACATAAACCTTGGGTTGTTAAACCTAATAGGTTGTTTACTGAGACTTATGCTAAGGAGTTGAAGATCCTTATTAATGAAGTACTAGATGAAAGGGAAGGTAAATTAAATTACACTTCTTATTTTGACGTTGAAAAATTTAAGTACTATGTAGGAGAAGAAGAACCTCCATACAAACCCGATTTGCATAAATAGCTAAGATATGTTATCATATCCACACGTTCATCCCCCGAAAGGAGGACGCAAGTAAGCCGACTCGGAACGGAGTTCGTTCATCCCATGTTTCATCTAGCAGTTATCGCAACTACTTTTTCTTGTATCGATGCTCAGAATCTTGTTGACAAGATGAATGAGTATAGGATAGAGGAAGAGACACGAGCTGAGATGATCAGTATCGTGTTAGAAGAAACAGCTCATTGCGAGTGGGACGCACAAGTTGACTGAAGGAACGGGGTCTAATCCACCCTATCCAGAGGAAAATCCAATGGCACAAGTCACTTATCGTGGTGTCCAGTATGACACTGATACACATAAAGCAAAGCAGTCACAGAAGGTTGAATTAACCTACCGTGGTGTTAAGTCTGAAAAAGAACTTGCTACTGCTTAGTGGTACGAAGGGGTTTCGACCCCTTCTTTTTTTATGAGTAAAAATACATATTTGCGATATGTTAAAAAAGTTCGGTATTTGTTGATACCAACATATAAATAATAATAGAATTGGGGTTCACAGGATGCACCAAAATTCCTAAATTATGTAAACCTTAGTGCGGAGGTAAAAATGCACAATATCATCTCACAGAACAGTTTGGCATCATGGAATCATAACGACAACCGTTACGCCGTTTTAGAAGATCAAAATAATAATTTAGATGATTACTACGAATGCCTTGTTGAATGTATAGATGAGCAGTCTAGTTGCAAACGAATATGTAGGGAGCTCTTAATGTAGAAAAAATTACATAAGGTTCATGGAGGGGTTGATCCCCTCCTTTTTTTATGGTACAATGAAGAGAACTGTAAAAATGTAATGGACTATAAGACTTCTGGTGTTGATATAGATGCAGGGAATAATTTTGTAAAACTAATATCAAGAAAAGTTAAATCCACTCATAGGCCAGAGGTCATAGGTTCATTTGGTGGTTTTAATGGGATGACAAGAATCCCTAAAGGATATGAGAAACCTGTATTAGTATCTGGTGCTGATGGTGTAGGAACTAAAGTTCATGTTGCTGAATTAAATGCGACTGGTGATCCATCTGTTATGTACGGTATAGGTATTGACTTAGTTGCTATGTGTGTCAATGATGTGATTACATGTGGTGCTAAACCATTATATTTTTTAGATTATATTTGTACTGAAAGTATTACTAAACATGAGGAACTTTTAAAACAATTAATTTTTGGTATTGGTGATGGATGTCATGAATCAGAATGTTCTTTGCTAGGTGGAGAAACAGCAGAACATCCAAGACGTTCATCTATGGTAGATTCTATCAGAGATTTATCAGGATTTTGTACTGGTATAGTAGAAGAGAATGAAATTGTAGATGGAAGTTTAATTCGTTCTAGTGATTCAATTATTGGTATTGCAAGTAGTGGAATTCATAGTAATGGATTTAGTTTGATTAGAGATATGTTGTGGAGGCATAAAATCAAACTTGCTGATATGCCAGAGTTATTAACACCGACTAGAATTTATTCTCGTTTAGTACATCATTTACTTGATCAAGTGCCTATTGTTGGAATGGCACATATAACTGGTGGTGGTCTAATAGAGAACCTTTCTAGAATTATGCCAGACCATGTTACATTTGATGTCAATTTTGATTCATGGCCGTTGCCAGATATCTTTAGTAAGATTATGTTAGCAGGTGAAATACCAGAGGAAGAGATGAAGAGAGTATTTAATATGGGTATTGGGTATTGTCTTGTAGTACCTTCAAATGTCGCCAAGGAGACTATAGACTTAATACGAGGGTTTCATGACTGGGATGCATGGGAGATTGGACAGGTTAAATAAACTATGATATACTAAAAAGAAAAAAATGGCTCTATCTAAAACAACTCTAGAACCTTTGGTAGAAGCAGAAGGACATCTTAGAACTGCATTGAGATCTGCTTCTATAAATGAAAAACCAACTATCGTTCATCAACTATCCAAGATTCTTATGGACATTCAAATTGTCAAGGATTTTGAACAAGTTATGGACTTGATGGAAGGTAACTTATAAATTAATATATAAACAAATGGAAAAGTCTGTGTCACCAATGAGAATATTTCTTGACTCCGCCGATACCAAGTTACTCCATGATGGATACTTAACTGGTTTGATTGACGGTGTTACTACAAATCCAACTCTTATTATGAAGAGTGGTAGAGATCCCGAAGAGGTCTATGCTGAACTGAGAAACATAGGATACAATGATATCAGTATGGAGGTCATGGGAGATGGCCCTGAGATGGTTGTGGAAGGTCGTAGACTTGCTAAAGTATTTGGTAAGTGTGCAACAATTAAAGTACCATGTACACCAGATGGACTATTTGCTTGTAGAGAATTATCTAGAGAATTAATTAATGTTAATGTAACTTTAATATTCTCACCATCACAAGCAATCCTTGCTGCTAAGGCAGGTGCTAGATACGTTTCACCTTTTGTTGGTCGTGTGGATGATAATTCATACGGTGGTTTATGCCTTGTTAAGGATATATCTAATGTTTACATGAAACAAGGTTGGTATGAAACAGATATTCTTGCTGCATCAATTCGTAACGTAAGAGATGTAGGTAGGGCGTTTGAGTATGGTGCTAATATATGTACTATACCACCAACAGTATTTGACAAGATGTACAAACATGTTCTTACAGATCAAGGACTTGCTTTATTTGAGAATGATTTTAAAGAAACTCAAAAAATGATAGGAGGATAAAATGTCAGATTCATCAACTTTTTTATTTACTAAAATAAGAAAAGCTGCCCATACTGTAAAGGAATGGGATAAAAATATTGCATACAAGATTCAAGGTAAGTTTAAATTATCTAATTATCAAATGCTTGTTCTTTCCTTTACTAAAGGATTTATTATAGGAGCTATTTTACTATGATTCAATTAATTATTTTATTTGTTGCTGTTCTAGTTGCAAGTTATGGTCTTAAATTTTGGAGACATATTTGATGTCTAGTGATAGTACTAAGGTGTTGCAAATTATCGCCGACAACTTAGGTGGAACTTTAGAACATACAACAGCATATGATTCTGCTGGTAATGAATGGAAGAAATATACTATCGTATATGATTTCAAAAAGAGAAAAGAGCTTGACAAACAGGAATAGCTATTCTATAATGTAAACAGTTTTTCAATAGAGATGAATATACAAGTAATTCAGCTAGTGTCTGGAGATCATGTGCTTGCTGACGTAGAACAGCTTGATGAAGAACCAAATTGTTATCTTAAGGATGCTTATCTTATTAAAGAAGATGGCACTCTTGTAGAATGGCCTTTGTATTCTTCAGAACGAGGAGCTCTTATATACTCAACACAGATCGTAACAATTTCAGAACCAGATTCAGAGATAGTAAAGAAGTTACCTTCATGAATTTCTATACCAATATACAACTCGTAGGGAACACGATCCTATATCGTGGTTACGAGGGTGGGGAGAAGGTGGCTCATAGAGATTCATTTTCTCCTACTCTTTTTGTATCATCTAAAAAGAATACAAAGTATAAAACATTAGATGGTAAATCTGTAAAGCCAATTAAATTTGAATCTGTTAGAGATGCCCGTGATTTTGTTAAAAGGTATGATGATGTAGAAGACTTTGATGTTCTAGGATATGAAAGATTTTTGTACCAATATATCTCTGATAAGTATCCACAGGATGAGCTAAAGTTTGATATGTCTGTGATGAATATCATCTCTTTGGACATTGAGGTTCAGTCTGAAAATGGGTTTCCAGATGTAGAAAGTGCTGCAGAGAAATTACTTTGTATTACTATTAAAGATTTTAATACAAAGAAGTTTATTACATGGGGAGTTCGTGAGTATGATAATAAGCGTGACGATGTTGAATTTATATGGTGTAAGGATGAACAGAATCTTCTTTTAAGATTCTTACAATATTGGGTTGAGAATACACCCGATGTTGTAACTGGATGGAATGTTTATCTATATGATATTCCATACCTTGCTAGACGTATAGATAGAGTTCTAAGTGAGAAACATAAGAAGTCTCTTTCACCTTGGAATTTAATTCAAGAGAAAGAAATTTATATTCAAGGTAGGAAGAATTTAGCATATGATATTGCTGGTGTTTCCTGCTTAGATTATCTTGATTTGTATAGGAAATTTACTTATAGTAATCAAGAATCTTATAGACTCGATCATATTGCAATGGTCGAACTTGGTGAAAAGAAATTAGATCACTCTGAATATGAGAATTTCAAAGATTTCTATACACAGGATTGGCAGAAGTTTGTAGATTACAACATCCATGACGTTGAACTTGTTGACCGTATGGAAGACAAGATGAGACTGATTGAATTATGTCTTACAATGGCATATGATGCCAGACAAAACTATGAGGATGTATATTCTCAAGTTAAAACATGGGATAATATAATATTCAATTTTCTTAGGAAAAAGGATATTGTAGTTCCACCAAAAACAACACACAAAAAAGAATCAGCATATGCGGGGGCCTATGTCAAAGAACCGAAAGCAGGACGCTATGATTGGGTTGTCTCTTTTGACCTCAATAGCCTTTATCCTCATCTTATTATGCAATATAATATCAGTCCAGAGACCCTCTGGGAGACTCGACATCCCGATACGAGCGTTGAGGGGCTCTTAAATCAAGAGGTTGATATTGATGGTAAGTTTGCTGTATGTGCCAATGGAGCACAATACAGAAAAGATCTGAAAGGTTTTCTTCCTAAGTTGATGGAAAACATGTACAATGATCGTGTCATTTTTAAAAAGAAAATGATACAAGCTAAGAAGGATTATGAAAAAACTCCTACCAAGGCATTGGAAAAAGAAATTGCCAGATGTAATAACATACAGATGGCAAAGAAGATTTCTTTGAACTCTGCTTATGGTGCTATTGGTAATGAATACTTTAGGTATTTTAAATTAGCCAATGCAGAAGCTATTACCCTTTCTGGTCAAGTCTCTATTCGATGGATAGAGAATAAGATGAACAAATACTTAAACAAAATTTTAAAAACTGAGGAGATTGATTATGTTATTGCTAGTGATACCGATTCTATATACCTTAATCTTGGTCCTTTGGTACAAACTGTATTCAAGGGGAGAAAGGTATCTAATGAAAAGATCGTTCATTTCCTCGATAAGGTGTGTGATCTGGAATTGGAAAAATATATTTCGAGTTCTTACCAAGAACTGGCCGACTACGTAGGCGCTTATGATCAAAAGATGTTCATGAAGAGAGAGAACATTGCTGATCGTGGTATATGGACTGCTAAGAAAAGATATATTTTAAATGTATGGGATAGTGAAGGGGTTAGATATGAACAACCTAAGATGAAAATCATGGGTCTTGAGACTGCACGTTCATCTACTCCAGCATATTATCGTGATAAATTGAAGAAAGCTTTTCAGATTATTATTGATAAAACAAATGATGATCTTATTTCTTTTATTGAAGATGTGAAAAAGGAGACTAGAGAAAGAGATGTCGCTGATATTTCATTTCCTAGAGGGTTAAATGGATTGGAGAAATATAAATCCAGTTCTGATATGTATGCAAAGGGAACTCCTATTCATGTAAGAGGTGCTATCTTATATAATTATCATGTAAAGAAGTTAGATTTGAAACATAAATATCCATTCATACAGGAAGGAGAAAAGATTAAATTTGTATATCTAAAGAAACCAAATCCTATAGGAGAGAATGTTATTGCATATTTACAAACTCTGCCCAAAGAATTTAATCTTGACAAATATATCGATTATCAATTACAATTTGAAAAAAGTTTCTTAGATCCATTAAAGAATGTTGTTGAAACGATAGGATGGATGGTTGAGAAAAAAGGAACACTTGAAGCATTTTTCGTATAGGAGGTTACTATGTCATTTGTAAAATCAGTTATTAAGGAGATCGACAATGAATTTGCATCAGTCGCAGATGAAGGAATATCAGCAGGGGATTGTAACTCCTTTGTGGATACTGGCGCTTACATCTTTAATGCCCTCGTTAGTGGTAGCATCTTCGGTGGTCTTCCATCCAATAAAATCACAGCCCTCGCTGGGGAGTCAAGCACTGGTAAGACTTTCTTTGCCTTATCAATCGTCAAGAATTTTCTACAGCAAAATCCAAAGGGAGAAGTAATATACTTTGAATCTGAATCAGCTATTACAAAAAATATGCTGAGTGAACGTGGTATAGATGTTAAACGTATTGGTTTAGTTCCTGTTACTACAGTACAAGAATTTAGAACACAGGCAATTAAGATTGTAGATGAATATACTAAACTTAAAGTTGATGATAGACCACCATTGATGTTTGTATTAGATTCTCTTGGTATGTTATCTACAACTAAAGAAGTTGAAGATGCTTCAGCAGGTAAAGAGACTAGAGATATGACACGTGCTCAGATTGTAAAATCTATATTCAGAATTCTATCTCTCAAACTAGGACAAGCACAGATACCTTTAATCGTAACTAATCATACCTATGATGTTGTTGGATCCTATATGCCAACCAAAGAAATGGGTGGTGGTTCAGGACTAAAGTATGCTGCATCTACTATAATATATTTGTCCAAATCAAAAGAGAAGGATGGTACTGAGGTAGTGGGAAACATTATTAAATGCAGAACTTATAAGTCTAGATTCACCAAAGAGAATTCACAGGTTGCTACTAGATTGTTCTATGATGAGCGAGGGTTGGATCCTTATTATGGACTTCTAGAATTGGGTGAGAAGCATGGGGTGTTTACAAAATCTGGAAATCGTTATAATATGGGTGAGAAGAAAGTTTATCCTAAAGAAGTGCTAAAGAACCCAGAAGTTTATTTCACTCCAGAAGTCATGCAGGCTTTAGATGAGTGTGCTAAAAAGGAATTTAGTTATGGATCGTTTACATGAAGATAGAAACTAAAATATTATCTCATTTAGTATGTGATGAGAAGTATCTTCGTAAGGTTCTGCCGTTCATTAAAGATGTATACTTTGAGGTTTTAACTGAGAAGGTTGTCTTTGAAGAGATACAATCATATATGAATACTTATGATGGAGTACCATCAGCTGATATTCTACAGATAGAGATAGAAAAAAGAAAGGATATATCAGAAGATATATTTAAAGAAGCTATTGATCTTGTAAATAGTTTTAGACATGAGAAAGTAGATCAGGATTGGTTGTTAGATACTACCGAAAAATGGTGTAAGGAACGTGCTATCTACCTTGCACTTATGGAAAGTGTTAAACTTGCTGATGGTAGAGATAAGACTAAAAATCGTGAAGCTATTCCTTCTATTCTCTCTGAAGCATTAGGAGTATCTTTTGATGATCACATCGGTCATGACTACTTACAGGATGCTCAAGAACGATTTGAGTTCTACCATAGGAAAGAAGACAAAATTCCATTCGATTTGGATTTCTTCAACAAGATCACAAAGGGTGGTCTTCCTAACAAGACTCTCAATGTTGCTCTTGCAGGCACTGGCGTTGGTAAGTCTTTATTCATGTGTCATTGTGCTAGTTCATGTTTATCACAAGGTAAGAATGTTCTTTACATAACATTGGAGATGGCTGAAGAGAAGATTGCTGAAAGAATAGATGCTAATCTTCTAGGAGTAAATATTAAAGAACTCTCAGATTTACCTAAACAATTATTTGAAACTAAGGTTGAAAAGATTGCAAAGAAAACTCAGGGTACTTTAATCATTAAAGAATATCCAACTGCATCAGCACATGCTGGACACTTTAAAAGTTTGTTGAGTGAGTTATCTATCAAGAAAGGATTTGCACCTGATATTATATTCATAGATTATTTAAACATTTGTTCATCATCGAGGTATAAAGGAGCCATTGTCAATTCTTATTCATTCATCAAAGCGATTGCGGAAGAACTTAGGGGGTTGGCTGTCGAAGCTAACGTACCGATTGTTAGTGCTACTCAAACTACTCGTGCTGGTTTTGGGAGTAGCGACGTTGAGCTTACTGACACTTCGGAGTCCTTCGGACTTCCTGCTACTGCTGACCTTATGTTCGCTCTCATTTCTACTGAGGAGTTGGAAGACATGAATCAGATTATGGTAAAACAATTGAAGAATCGTTACAATGATCCTACAATGAATAAAAGATTTGTTATAGGAATTGACAGAGCTAGAATGAGGTTGTATAATGTAGAGGTCAGTGCTCAGGGAAACATTGTTGACTCTGGTAGGGACAGTGATTTAGCTGAATCACTTGATAAGAAGGTTAGAAGTTTCGATGGATTTAAAGTATGACCGAACCATATGATGACACTGGAATCCATAACAATGTACAGATCACAATAGATCTTAATGAATTGGTATGGGCAAGAGGTGAATATCTTAAGCAAGAGATGTCTGTTAACCAATCAGAGTACTTAGCAGAGACTTTGAGAAGGACGTTGACTTGGGACACATTGTATAGTATGATAGATGAAACTATACTAGAGTTCTTTGAGAACCATGAACATCCTGAGATTTGGGATCCTCATTATGGTGAGATTCAACCTGAGCCTGGAAGAGAGGCGGAGTTGAATCAAATAGAGAAAAATAGAAAACAATTTGAGATGGTTGATCTAGTATCGCCAGCATGGACAATCCAAGTACCCCGATTAAAAAAGAATGACAAAAAAAGTTGACCTTTCTAGATACCTTGATTTCGTGGATGGTGTCACATCCGATCCCAGTAGGGATTTTAAATCGTTTATTACCAGTCTTGAACTTCTTGATAGACAAGGTTCCAATATTAATCGTCTTACCACTGCTGCTGTTGGGATTAGTGCTGAAGGTGGTGAATTTATGGAAATCGTTAAGAAGATGGTGTTTCAGGGAAAACCTTGGAATGACGACAATAGAGAGCATCTTATTATTGAGTTGGGTGATGTTCTCTGGTATGTTGCACAAGCTTGTATGGCTCTTGAAGTATCATTTGATGATGTGGTAGAGAGAAATGTAGAGAAATTAAAAGCAAGATACCCAGGCGGTGAGTTTGATGTTCACTATTCAGAGAACCGTAGAGAGGGAGATCTATGAGTGATGAACTAGTTCGTATTGCAAATGCTCTAGAGAGGATTGCAGACTTCTATGAAAAGGGATTACATGTTGATATTGATCATGCACATATAGATGACATCAGTGAGATACATGGCGATGTAGTTACACACCCTAAACAATTCTAAATATGTCAGAACCACAAAGACTTAAGTTTACCATCAGACAAGATGGTACTGTAAATGAAGAAGTTATTGGTGTCATTGGTAATCAATGTCAGGAAATAACTAAAGCTATAGAAGAAAAACTTGGTAATGTTATCTACACAGAACCCAAACCAGAATACTATAAACAAAATGTCACACTTCAGCACAATCAAAACGAAAATCAGGAACAAACCTGAATTAGAGGAAGCATTACTTCTTCTTCAGTATGATGTAAAACAAGATCAAGAACTTAAGGTTACTGGTTCTCATGGAATTAAACATGAAACTGTAACTGCTGATCTTGCCATTAGTAAGGATATTGGTTTTAGATTAAATCCAATGTCAAATGAATATGAATTAGTTGCTGATCTGGAAACATGGGATCAACCTATTCCACCAGAAAGATTGATTGATAAAGTAACTCAACAGTATGCTAGGATGACAGTTCACAATCAAATTAAGAAGATGGGATTTCAAGTCGAAGAAGAATGGGAAATGGATGATAACTCTATAGAATTAACAGTCACACGTTGGGATTAATTATGCATCTGATTTTGCCAATTATTTGTATCGCACTTATTTGTCTTGTCATTGTTTATTCAGTGATACAAAAGTATGATCCACATTGAATATCTAAATAGGAGGGTAAGACCCTCCTTTTTTAATGGCTAATAGAAGAGCTGTAAGACCTCCATCTCCAGAGGAGATTAGAAAAAGAGAACAACATGCTAACTTAGATACTAAGATTGTAGATATGTTGGCGGATTTTCCTGTTGAGGTTGAGACTACTAGAACTTCTAGATCTATAAATCACATACTTAGATGGAGTGATGGGAGATCTAGAGTTGATCCTTCTACTGGTTATTCTGCTGTTATTTCAAGAATTGAGACAGAGAGATTTCAATATGAAAGACAGTTAAATGCATCTGATAGTATTAAACCAGTTATTATTGGGTTGCCAGTTATCAAAGGGTTTCCAAAAACATCTAAATTAACATTTAAATATTCTGGTACACAGTCTGTAAGATATACATTCAATAGTACTATAATGAATGAGTCAATGCATGCTTGGTACTTGGCTTATATTTTAGCTGGTGGTTCTGGTGAGTTGACAGTTAATAGTTTAAATCCAGATGGTAATGATGAGTATCAAGATTTTAATAGAAGAATTGGAAACCATGTAAGTACATGGGGAAACACAATATTGATGACTGATTGCAGAACCTTTCTTGCACAGGAGGATGATTGGAGAATTAGTATAAATCAAGCATGTCATATCTTAAAAGATAATATGGATTTCTCCACCACTAGTACATGGGTGATTGAGAGACCAGATGATCTTGAATCATCTACAGATCCTTATGATGTATATAATAGAGCCGCTACTAGGTTACAATTTAAACCAGAGAATGATAAATGGAACCCTGGCGATATTTGGTTTATTAATGCAGCAGGAAAGAATGAATTGCAAGAGTATCGTAGAGACTATAGTGGAATACAAAATGCGACAGATTCTTTAAATGCATTAAATGAGTTTAATGGATGCCTTATGAGGGCATATGATGATGGAAATATTATGGGTATATCTTTGAAGAAAATGGGTATTATGGCTACTGGATATGTACCACATTTCGATGTGGTTAATTCAAAAAATTATTTTGATGAAGAGATTATACTAGATCCACAGAAGGGTATAGTATTATCAGAATCAAACCAAGACGTTCAAATTTATATTAAGGTTAGAAAAGTAACTAGAGATCCAGAAACAGAAACTATTTTATCTAGAGATACTTTTTATACTCCAGAGATATTTTTGAAATTGAAAACTATTACTGGTGGATTCCGAATTGAATTATATATTCAAGGAACTGAAGCTAGACATGGATCACTGGGTACTAAATCATATCAAAAAGCAATTTGGAACACCGATACTAAAGGGATAGATGCATTAAAAGATGTAAGAAGGAAGGATGAATATTCTGATATAAGAGATACATTAAAAGGTCAGAATGAAACTGATGAATGGATTGCCTTTAAGGTAGTAAGGGATACTGAGTCAGATAATTACAGTATAATATATCAGTATCTAACTGAAATTTTTAATTATGTTAATGGTCCCAATAGTAATGTTGAATTTAGTGTAAATAATATCCCTAACGATAACTTCCTACAATCTAAAGTAGTTGCTTCTGAACTTGGATATGTTGTTAAAGCTGTAGAGCATAAGAAGAGAATGGATATTGTATGTGAAAATTTATATAGAATCGCTGCAAGTAAAGGTATCGCTTATGGTACTACAACACAAGTTAGAGAAATTATAAGTAAGAAAGAACCATTACTTACTGGACTTGGAGCTCGTAACATTGTTATGAATAGTTCCATTCACGCTAAAGTCTTTTGACAAACCGCTAACAATATGGTATAATAGAGTCATGGCACAAAACAAACACTTAGAACATTTAGAAGATGACATCCTTAATAATGGTAGTTCAGGGGGAAAGACATCTATTGCTTTTCTAAAATCTCTGGGTGATATGTTATCACAAGGTAATCAGAAGAAAGGTATTAAAGTAACAACTAAATGGGATGGAGCTCCTGCTATAGTATGTGGTATAGATCCACTTAAGGGGTATTTTTTCGCTGGTAATAAATCAGTTTTCAATAAGACAAATCCAAAGATATGTTATTCAAGTAACGATGTAGATAAACATTATCCTAGTAGTGGTCTTAATAAAATTTTAAAAGAGTGTTTAAAATATCTTTCTACTTTAGGAATACCAGATGTTCTACAAGGTGATTTACTATTCACTGAAGGCACCAAAACAGTACAGATGGTTGGTGGTGAAAAGTGTGTAACATTTACACCTAACACTATTACATATGCAATACCATTGAATACTGAAATTGGCGCTAGGGTTAATGCAGCTAAGATTGGAATAGTTTTCCACACCTATTATTCTGGTACTAATATTGCTAGTCTAAACGCTGGATTTGGTGTGGATGTATCTTCTTATCAAGGACATGATGATATTGCAGTATTCTCTTCTGACTTTAGTGATGCAAGTGGGGTAGCTAATTTTACTTCTACAGAGTTAACTCAGTTCAAAACAACAATAAGTCAAGCGGAAGGATCTTTGAAACAAGCATCTAAGTTTCTAGATGCAATGGCAGGTACGGATAAGTATTCATTCAATGTAGTATTCAAACAATTCTTTAATGCTTATATTAGATCTGGTGCAATGATACCACCAGTAAATCAAGTGGTAGGAGATTTTGCTCAGTTCTATCAGGCTCTTCTCGATAAAGAAATTAATTCTAAGAAATCTGCTAAGGGTAAACAGAAATGGCAGACAGTTAAGAATGATGGATTGAAGTTTATTAAATCTAATCAAAGATCAATTTATATGACTGCTGCATCATACAAGAGTTTAACTAAAGCGAAATTGATGGTTATAAAAAAATTAGCATCTGTTAAAGATATTGGTACATTTTTGAAACAAGGTAATGGATATAAAGTTACAGCTCCTGAAGGATTTGTTGGTATAAAGAATGGCACTGCTTTAAAATTAGTTGATAGACTTGAATTTTCTGCTGCTAACTTCTCAACTGACAAGAACTGGGATAAATAAATATAATTGTAGAACCAAAAAAGACTCCTATGAAGTCCTTGAAGAATTTCATCAGTGAAGGTCGGACTAAAGCAGGTCTTGAAGCTGAAAAGAAAGGTTTAATACACACTGGTAAAGGTTATTACGCTGATAAAGCTGGTAAGATTGTTGCTAAAGCTGAAGGTGGGCAAAGACTTATCCCTCTATCTAAGAAAGAGCAAGATAATCTAAATTCTGGTGCTCCTTTAAAAGGTCCACAGTCTGCTGCTGATGTACAATCAGTTGCACAAATGGCTTCTGATCTTAAGGCAGTTAAGGATACTATGGCTCCTGAAACGCCAGAGGAAGAACCTAAATCAGATGAAAAAACAGATGAGGAACAACCTCTAGTACCTCGTAATGAGGGTGGTGGAGAAGTTGTGATTACATTTGGTAGATTTAATCCACCACATGTAGGTCATGCAAAGTTAATGGATAAAGTTGCAGATGAAGCATATGCTTCTGGTGCTGATTATATGATATATCCAAGTCATTCAAATGATCCTGAAAAGAATCCTTTAGATTTTGGAACTAAGTTGAATGTTATGCAACATATGTTTCCTCATCATGCTGATAGTATTGCTAATGATCCCCAAAATGGAAGGAACATCTTTGATGTATTAAAAAATCTTCATGGTCAAGGATATGATAAGGTTAAAATTGTTGTAGGTGATGATCGTGTTAAGGAGTTTTCTAATATAACTTCTAAGTATAACGGTAAGACTTATAACTTTGGTAATCTTGATGTTGTTAGTGCTGGTGCAAGAGACGCAGATTCAGATGATACTGTAGAAGGTATGTCTGCATCTAAGATGCGAAAAGCAGCAGTAGATAATGATTATGATTCCTTTAAGAAAGGTCTTCCAGAAGGCCTTGATAAAGAAGAAGCGAAAACAATCTATATGAGATTGCGCCGTGCAATGAATCTTGAATCTAAGGATTGGAAACATGCTCCTGAATTAAATGAGGCTTCTCTAAGAGAAGCATATCGTAAAGGTGATCTTTATAACATCGGTGATGTTGTAGAGAATCTTAACACTGGTGTCATAGGTAGAATTGTTACTCGTGGTACTAATTACGTTATTATTATTGATGAAGAGAAGCGAGTATTCCGTAATTGGATAAAGGATATCATGGAAACACAATGGGAAGTAGGTACAGATGAGTATCGTGCTGCCGTACAAGCCCTAACGCCTGGGGAAACAGTTAGGTCTTTCACAAAAAAATCAACCCCACTAAATAGTAAGAAACCAAGTAAAAAAGATGGACTTAAATAAGTATTCTTCTTATCTTTCACTCCCTCCTTCTGATCTTTACAGAGCAGAGAGGCTTGTGGAATCTGTTATGAAGTATCACCTTAACCATGAGGACATGGTTGATGAGATTGTAGAGAATCTTACTGGTGAGACATTGGAGTATGCTCTTAAATTATTTGTAGATAAGACTGGAGTAGATCTTAGTGAAGCACTAAGTTATATGGGTGTAAGTGTTGCATTTAATGGTACTACTTACAGTGCTCCTACTGTTGGTTTATATGGTATTAAGTCCAAACCAGAAATTAAGTCTAAGATTAAGGCAAAGGTTCTCGCTAGAAATGCTAAAGAGAATAAGTCTTCAGTAAAGAAAGAGGAAGTAGAGACAGTTAATGAAATCTCTGCTGATAAAGCACTTGATGCATCTAAGGCAGCAGATAAGAAACGTGGTCAACTTGCAGCCGCTGGTAATAAGACAGGTGCTGCTGCAAAAGCTGCTCAAGCAGATCGTCTTTATAAGAAACAAGCTGCTAAGAGATTGAATAGAGAAGATGCTGATATAGATCTTCTTTGTCAACATCTAGTTGATGCAGATATAGCAAGGAATACTAGAGAACTCAATGAAGTTCTTCAAACTATTGATGAAGAACATCTAAAATATTTCCTTGAGAAAGCACAGGAACTTAAAGGTAAGAAAAAGGGTCCTGTAATTATTAATCCTAAGACTGTACAGGATGCCAATGAGTCTCTTGCATCTGATAAAGCAAAGAAAGAAGCTATTCTAAAACGTAAGGAACTTATTAAAGTTGCTGCTAAGAAAGCAACAGTTAAGGCAGAACATCACGAGAAGGATGCTGATGGTAATACCATTCCACATGAGGAAGAAATAAGTGAACTTACAAATACAACTCTCTTAAGTTATGCTCAGAAAGCAACGAATCAGTTAGCATTCAAAGGTGACGGTGGTAAAAAAGCACAGAAGAGAGCAAAAGGAGTTAAAAAGGCCACAGGAAAATTGGCGATAAGAGCTAGTGATCCTGATGGTTCAATGGGATTTAATAAGAATCCTAAGAATGAAGAGTATGACAATACAAAGTCACCTGATTATGATAAGAAGAAAAAAGCTCTTGCTAAAAAGCATGGTGGAGAAGACAAGATAAAGGGTCATCCTCAGTATGAAGATGTTAATTCTACTGCTTCTGTTGATTACTCTGGTAGTCCTGCTAGTACTCCTCCTGAGTCAGCAAAGGCAAAGAGATATCCTACCTTTAAAGATCTTCAAGCAAAGATCGCTAAAGCTGGAGATCCTTCTAGAGGAATTCCTGCTGATGTAGATATTTCTGTAACATCTCCAGAGGGACCTGGAACTGCTGCTGAATCAGTAGAACCAATTGAAGAGAAAAAGAAGGATAAGAAAAAGGCTAAGAGATGGCAAGATAACGATGGTGATGGTAAGTGGTATGAAAAAGGAGTTGATGTGAAATGAAGACTTTAAAACAGTTTCAGTTAGAGAATAAGGACTGCTGTAAGAATTGTGGTAGTTACGATCATACGACCAAGGACTGTCCAAAGATAAAGAAGGAAGAGGTCGAAATTGAGGAGGCATTGTCTCCTCAAGACCAAATTAAATTGAAGAATCAAAAGAGATTTGCCCAGAAGAAATTACAGATTGATCGTCAAAAGATGCAACTGAAGAAAACTGGTAAATTAAATGTTAATCACGAAGAAGCAGAAGTATACTGGTCTAGTAAAGCATTAGATCAGTTAGATGAGTTGAATCGTTACGAAAAAGAAACTGGTAAATCATCTGGTTCTCTTAACATGCCAAAAGGTAAACCAACTCAAAAGGGTGGTACTTCCAGTCCTGTTATGAGGGCAGTTAGAACTAAGATCCGTAAGGATACTGGTAAACCTGAAGGTCAACAGAAGAAAGTTAAAGGTAAGAAACCACCAGTAGCAGGTGAGTATGGTGCTCGTAGAACACCAGCACAAATTGTACAAAAACGTAGAGAACAGAAGAAAGCTGCTGATGCGGCAATGAGGGACACTAGAGGAACATAAATAGGGCCAGTTAACTTACTATTATCATGATTAACTTTCTAATGCCCATAGCTATCAGCATCATTAACAAGGCTGTTGATAATATTCCAGAAGATCTTGACTCTGTTATTAAAGACTTCTTAATTAAGTTGCTTAAAAAAGCAGCCGCTAAGACTGGTAACAAAGTGGATGACCAACTTGTAGATGCACTACAGAAGGCATTACTTGAAGGGTAAAGCTATGGGGGCAAACGCCCCCTTCTTTATAAATAAGTAGTAGGAAACCGACACATACAAAAATCAAATGGCAATTTTAGGAACCATAGACGGCAAAGCATTTGCCAATAATATAGGAGTCACTCAAACTGATGCAACAGTAACAAAGAATGCTGCTGATACAGTTGAAGAGGGAGATGTCCTAGAAATAGACGGTGTAAATTACATTGTAAGAACCGTTACTAGTACAACTGCAATAGAATTACATAAAGCATATGCAGGTAGTACTAATAATAATCTTGCTAAAGAAAAAGTTATTAGACGAACACCTCCAAAAGCAGTTGCTGACTATTGGATTAAGGGTGGAGACAGTGTTCAAAGTTCAACATCCTTATTATTCCTAGATGCTACTGAAGCATCACTTGAAGAGAACAAATCCCGTGGATTAAGTGGTGGTGGATGGTGGTCATATCGTACATATGTGGATGTATCTGGTAGAACTAGACATAAAACGGAAAGACTCGCTGCTTTATCAGCTGCAGCTCATGCTAATGTTGGTGACACTGAAGATGTAATTACAGCAGACGTTACAAGTGCTATTACTATTAGTTCTCAACCTGCTAGTGCTACAGTATACTTCCCTGCTGGAGCAGTTGGTACATTTACCCATAACGGTGCAGCTGCTGGAAACAGAACTGCTGGAACATACACAATAACTAACGCTGCTGGTAACGCATCTGGTGCTGGAGCAGACTTCACAGTTGTTGTTGCTGCAAACGGAACTCCAACAGTTACACTAGTATCTGGTGGTACAGGTTATGCAGATAATGAAACAATTGCAATTGCTGACTCTGCATTAGGTGGTGGTGGAGCCGCTGCGGTTACAGTTACAGTTACTAAGGCTGCAACTGCTGCTAACACATTCAGTGTTACTGCATCTTCTACTGGATCTGGTGCTTCAATCACTTACCAGTGGCAAAGACGTACTTCTTCCTCTTCTAGATGGACAAACATCAGTAGTGGTGGAACATCACAGACCCTTGCTCTATCAAGTTTGACTTCAACTTCTAACGGTTATCAGTATCGTGTGAAGGTCAACAACAGTATTGGTGGTAAGGAAGTAGTTTCTAGTGCTGCTACATTAACTGTTACTGACAACACCTAATGAAATAAGTTTATAGTATGAAATTTACTGAATTGAATGAGGACACGTTTCTCTTATTTGCCATTAAACATTATGACAATCCTCAATGTGTCACTAAAGATGATTTTTATGAGGATTTGAAGAGGTTTAAGTACATCAAAAGATTATTTAAAAGATATCTTAAAACTGGTGTACTTAAAACTCATCTTTTATTGAATCATATTATTGTTGTCTATAATATATTTGGTGATGCAGGCACGCCGTTGCTTTTTTATAAGATTGAATCTGATTATTGGTCTCCATTAAAATCTTTTATGGTTTATTTAAATCGTATATCAGATGATGAGATACCAACTATTGAAATGGATCTAGATTGTTTAGAGGAGTTGAAAGAAATCTGATGATCAATGAAGAACCTACAATGAGTGCTGGTAATGGTGGATTTTCTGGATCCGCTGCTGCTAAAGGGCCCGTGGCTGGATTTGATCCTAAGTTAGATTTTCGTAAGAAGAAATTAAGAAAGTTACCTAAACCTTATCGTGATGCAATAAGAAATGAAAGGGTAATGGAAGCGGTTAAAACAGTTCAACTACAGGAAAGTGGTGGTAAAGTTATTGACCAACTGAAGAAAGTTATTCATGGTGGTGCTTCTGGTAATATTCAATTTGATAATGGTGAGAAGATGCAGATCAATCCTGCTGCAGCTGCTAAGTTAGTAGATTTATATAGAAATTTAAACGCAAGTAATAGAGTTAAGATGATTAAAACTATTAATAGTTCATCTTCTGGACTCACTAAGATACAGGCGTTTGCAGATCAGAGGGGTGGAGTCTAGTGAGACAGAACGAAGCAATACTAGACAGACTAGAGAGAGTAATAGAAACCCTTCAAGAAAATAATACAAAGATGGGACAGATGCTTGCTGTCCATGATGAAAAATTAGACAAACAGGACAGGATTGATGCCGTACTATTCGAGAAAGTGGAATCGCTTCATAGAGAGGTCAATCGTAAGGCTGAGGAGATTAAGGCAGGATGTGAGAGAGATATTCGCAAGGTAGATAGCAGACTTCGTACCATTGAAAAGAAGATGTGGAGTATTTTTGGTGCTCTTAGTATTATATCGTTCATCGTTAGTCCAGTCGGACAGAGATTCCTTAAAACCACCTTGACAAATCCTCAAATGCCTGATAGAGTAGAGATCTATCCACAAACTATGGCATAAATGAATTTCATCGATGAGAAATACATTAATTTGTATTCTCCGAGATTACAGAAATTTGCAAAAAAGAAAAAAGGTTTATACAACTTCAGATGCCCCTATTGCGGTGATTCTCAAAAGAACAAGAATCGTGCTAGGGGTTTTTTCTTTCAGAAAAATTCTGATTATATTTACAAATGCCATAATTGTGGTGTAGGTAGATCCCTTTCTAATTTTTTGAAAGATCATGATGTTACGCTTCATGATCAGTATGTAATGGAGAGATTTAAGTCTGGAACTACAGGTAAAGCGACAAATGTTGCTACTCCAAAATTAAATTTTACTAAACCAAAATTTAATGTAAAGCCTTTTAATCTTCCAAGAATCTCTGAACTAAATACTACACATCCAGCAAGAGAATATCTTGAACAGAGACAGATCCCTGCTAGATTCTTAAAGGATTTATATTATTGTGAGTTTTTTAAGAAATGGACAAATGAACAAAAAGAATCATTTGATGATGTAAAAAATGATGAACCAAGAATCATCATTCCGCTTAGAGATCGTGATGGAATAATTGGATTTCAAGGTAGAGCCTTGAATCCTAAATCAAAGTTACGATATATTACTATAATGCTCAATGAGGAGGCACCGAAAGTTTATGGAATGGATCGAATCGATAAAGAAAAGACTGTCTACATTGTCGAAGGACCTTTTGACAGCACATTCATCAAAAATTGTGTCTCTCTTTGTGGGAGTGACGGTAATTTGGCGTGTCTTGAAGGAAGCGATAAAGTCTTCGTTTATGACAACGAAGCTCGTAATAAGGATATTGTCGGGAGAGTCGAGAAGTGCATCGACAGAGGCGAAAGAGTAGTAATTTGGCCTAAAAATATTAAGGAAAAGGACATAAACGATATGTTCTTGGCTGGACATGATGTACAAACTGTAGTAGAATCAAATACTTACAGTTCTATAGAAGCAACTATTAAATTAACAGACTGGAAACGAGTATGAGCAACGGAATAAAGGTATTAAAAAGGGATGGAGAAACCACCCATCTTGACCTAGAAAAGATACACACTATGGTTGAGTTTGCCTGTGAAGGATTAGCAAATGTATCTGCTAGTCAGGTTGAAATCAATTCAGGAATCCAATTCTATGATGGGATTACAACTGAGGAGATACAACAAATCCTAATTAAATCTGCTAGTGATTTAATTACATTAGACAATCCAAACTATCAGTTTGTCGCTGCTAGGTTGTTATTATACGGACTAAGAAAGTCTGTGTTTGGTAAGAATGGATGGGAGAAAGCTCATCCAAGTCTTCATGATCATGCTAGACAGTGTGTAGATAAAAAAATATATGATTGGGTAATATACAATAAGTATAACCAAGAAGAATGGGAAAAGATAGATGCTTGGGTTGATCACGAACGTGACAATTTATTTACATATGCTGGTCTTAGACAAGTAGTAGATAAATATCTTGTACAAGACAGAAGTACTGGAAAGGTTTTTGAAAGCCCCCAGTTCATGTATATGATGATAGCTGTAACATTGTTTGCAGAGTATCCAAAAGAAAACAGACTCACTTACGTTAGAAAGTATTATGACGCAATCAGTAGACACAGAATCAACATCCCAACGCCAGTCATGGCAGGGGTCAGAACACCCCTTCGTCAATTTGCATCTTGTGTTTTGGTTGATGCTGATGACACCCTCGATAGTATCTTTAGCAGTGATATGGCTATTGGCAAATATGTCGCACAGAGGGCTGGTATTGGGATTAACGCAGGTAGAATCAGGGGCATCAACAGTAAAATCAGGGATGGAGAAGTTCAACACACAGGTGTGGTCCCCTTCCTTAAGAAATTTGAGTCAACTGTCAGATGCTGTACGCAAAACGGTATCCGAGGAGGATCAGCTACTGTCCACTTTCCTATCTGGCATCAGGAGATCAAAGACATCCTCGTCCTCAAAAACAACAAAGGAACAGAAGACAACAGAGTCAGAAAGTTAGACTACAGTATACAAATATCTAAATTATTTTATGAGAGATTTATTACTAACCAAGAGATCTCGCTTTTTTCTCCTCATGATGTGCCAGGGCTTTATGATAGTTTTGGTACTGAGGATTTTGATGATCTATACATGAAGTATGAAGAACAGATTTCTGTTCCTCGTATAACTATCAATGCTCAGGAATTAATATTAGATTTATTAAAAGAACGTGCTGAAACTGGTCGTGTTTATATTATGAACATCGATCATTGTAATACTCATAGTTCTTTTATGGATAAGGTGAACATGAGTAACCTCTGTCAGGAGATTACTTTACCTACAGATCCTATCCAACATATAGATGGTGAAGGTGAGATTGCTTTATGTATTCTTTCTGCTATTAACGTAGGTAAGTTAAACAATCTTGATCAGTTAGAAGAGTTATGTGACTTAGCAGTACGTGCTTTAGAAGAGTTGATAGACTATCAGGACTATCCAGTCAAAGCAGCAGAACTAAGTACTATTAATCGTAGGTCACTTGGAGTTGGTTACATTGGGTTAGCACATTACCTTGCTAGACAAGGTGTTAAATATGATGATCCAGAGGGATGGAAGTTGGTTCATGACCTTACAGAGTCATTTCAATACAATCTTCTTAAAGCATCTAATCAGATAGCACAGGAGAAAGGACCATGTGGTTATTTTGGACGTACCAAATATGCTGATGGGATACTACCAATTGATACATATAAGAAAGATGTTGACAATATAGTACCTAATAAGTTAAACTATGATTGGAATAGTCTACGGAATGATATCGCATCCTATGGGTTACGGCACAGCACACTGTCGGCACAAATGCCTTCGGAAAGCAGTTCCGTTGTGTCAAATGCAACCAATGGAATCGAACCACCTAGAGATTACTTGTCCATTAAGAAGTCGAAGAAAGGGCCTCTTAAACAGATTGTTCCTCAATATGGAAGCTTAAAGAATAACTACACACTTCTTTGGGATATGCCTAATAACGATGGGTATATTAAAGTTGTTGCAGTAATTCAAAAATTCTTTGATCAGGCGATTAGTGGTAACTGGAGTTATAATCCAGAACATTATCCTGACAATGAGGTTCCTGTATCAGTTATGGCTAGTGATCTTCTAACTACTTACAAGTATGGATGGAAGACATCTTACTATCAGAATACTCATGATCAAAAGACCGATGAGATAACTGATGCAAAACAAAAATTAGAATCTTTATTATCTGAAATTGAGGCTGCTGATGACTGTGAATCCTGTAAAATCTGATATGTCTACATTAAGAGGAATGACTGTCTTCAATACTGAAGAAGTTGATACCAAGAAACAACCAATGTTCTTTGGTAAACCATTAGGGGTTCAAAGATATGATTCATATAAGTATCCTGCTTTTGAGAACTTAACTAAGTCTCAACTAGGATATTTTTGGAGACCTGAAGAGGTATCTTTACAGAAAGATCGTGCTGATTATGCAACTCTTAGACCAGAACAAAAACATATCTATACTTCTAACTTAAAGTATCAGATCATGCTTGATAGTGTACAAGGTCGTGCTCCTGGCATGGCCTTTTTACCTTATTGTTCATTACCTGAACTTGAATCATGTATGGAAGTATGGTCATTTATGGAGATGATTCACAGTCGCTCTTACACTTATGTGATCAAGAATGTATACTCAGATCCTTCAGAAGTATTTGATACTATTCTTAGAGATGATAAAATTTTAGAACGTGCTGCTAGTGTTACTGAGTCATATGATAACTTCATTAACTATGCACAGGAATATGGTCAGAGTAGTGCTTGGAAGGATGATATGAGATCTCATCCTAATTCTGAATGGACAAGAAAGGATTTAAAAACACACTTATATAGGGCAGTCGCTAATGTTAACATTCTTGAGGGGATTCGTTTTTACGTCTCTTTTGCTTGCAGCTTTGCTTTCGGTGAGCTCAAACTTATGGAAGGGAGTGCTAAAATCATATCCCTCATTGCAAGAGATGAAAATCAACATCTTGCACTTACCCAAAACATAATAAACAATTGGAAAAAAGGTGATGATCCAGAGATGACTGAGATAGTTAAAGAACAAGATCAGTGGACATATGATATGTTTGATAGGTGTGTGAATGAAGAGAAGAAATGGGCTGAGTACTTGTTTAAAGATGGAAGTATGATAGGATTGAATGATAAGTTACTTCAATCTTATGTTGAATGGATTGCTAATAAGAGATTAAGATCTATTGGTTTGAAACCTTTATATGATATTCCTGTTAAGAATAATCCATTACCTTGGACAGAACATTGGATTAGTTCTAAAGGATTACAGGTAGCACCACAGGAGACAGAGGTTGAGTCCTATGTTGTTGGTGGTATTAAACAAGACGTTAAGAAAGATACATTCTCAGGGTTTAAACTGTGAACTGTTATGGGTTCTTAGGAATACTTTTATTATTATCAGGAGTTGGATCATTATGCATAGCCGTGTACGGTGTTCTTCAGATGAAGAATATATTATAAATTTATCAGAGCATGAAACCAACTTGGTTATAGACGCTCTGAAGTACCAGAGAACGACATTTAAATGGAGAACACCAGATCAACCAGTTGTTGAAAGAATCATAGAAAAATTTAGTAGAGAATTTATCTACGATAAATAATACTACTTATTATGGAATAGGATGAAACCCCAATCTGCAAAAGCAAAGGGTAGAAACCTGCAAAAGTGGTTTAGAAATTTGCTAATTGAAAAACTGAATATCCATCCAGAAGATATAGAATCCCGATCAATGGGAGCTGGTGGTGAAGATTTAATTATGGCACGTGCTGCTAGACAGAGATTTCCTTTCTCTATTGAGTGTAAGAATGTAGAAAAGTTGAATGTCTGGGAAGCATACAATCAAGCCAAAGAGAACTCTAACAACTACGAGCCAATCGTAGTTATGAAAAAGAATCATAAGAAGCCCTTAGTTGTTGTAGATGCAGAGTTCTTTGTTGGGTTACTAGAAGAATTAAATGACAAAGATAACTAGAACGCACCTGATCAAAGCAATCGTAGCAGAAGAAATGAGATTGTTGGATCAGTCAACTGTAAATAACGAGTCTTATGCAAAGACATTAGGAGAGGCCTATAAACAGTGGGAACACAAGGCCAGTGATGAACTTTGTTTAAGATATAATAAGATAAATAACAATACTGTTACAGTTTCAATGCTATCACACGATGCTTGACTGAACTGGAAATATTCTGTATAATAAATAAATGATCCACACACTGTCTCTATTGTTGACTTCAATGCCTTCAGGGTCGAGAGACCTAGCGGAGTTTGGATTTTTCGTAGCGGTTGGAATAACCGCTGGTTCGTTGGGTTTGATATGAGAATGAACTTAGAAACTAAATTAGTCTTCGCACTAGAACATGTAGCACATTTGGAAGATTTAATACAAGATAATGAATGGGAACCATACTTATCTCAGAGTCTTTCAACTATGAAGTATGAATTTGAACGCCAATTAGAAAATGAACAACATCGAAAAAGAAATCCAAAAGTTTCCTGAAGAGTATCCCACTATGAATGGTGTGGTATTATCTAAAAGGGAGAAGGAGATCCTAGCAGGATCACCATTAAAGTCACATGAAGGTATGATGTACGGTAGAATGTATGCCGACTGGAAAATTAGAAAAGGATTTACATGGGCTTAACAGAAGCAAAACTAAAACAAAGAGCAGATGCTCTTAAAATTTTAACAGCACAATTTGGTACTGATATGAAATCAGTTTATGAATGTGCAGATGACTGGTGTAGCAAGCAAGTAACTAACAATGGTCTTGTAGGTTACTATAAGGCATACTATTCTGGTAGGTTCCGATGACAACTCCAAACTGGCAACACCATTCTAAGAAAGAGGCTAAGCGTACCCTGAAACCTCAGGCGTTACGTGATGCGAGGAAACGTGTTAAGAGTTTAAAACAAAGGTTGTTGACAAATCTAAGCAGATAGTATATAATTATTTTGTTGAGTTGACGGACTTGACACGGAAGTGACTGAAGAACCCTGTTGGAATTAGGCGGGGTAAAGTATTGAGTTAGAGGTGGTGCTCGCTGGCATTGTCCAGAACCCAGACCAAGGGAACTCAAGTTGTAATGAACCTTACATCGCACACTAGCGATTCCCGTTACTTGAGAGTAAAATGAATTCTCTCCTTCCACCACACATATATAAAAGACCGAGATAAGATACTAATGAAAATTTTTCTGGACACTGCTGATACATCTCTTATAAGAAAGCATTTTGCTACTGGATTAATAGATGGCGTTACTACCAATCCAACTCTA
>Ga0066371_10000030_pt1 | contig 28783 bp, 40 predicted proteins | sample Knorr_S15_td_DCM_FD_71214 | JGI IMG/M metagenome (GOLD analysis project Ga0066371, IMG submission 71214) | Marine microbial communities from Southern Atlantic Ocean transect - Knorr_S15_td_DCM_ad_63m_LV_B | ecosystem: Environmental > Aquatic > Marine > Oceanic | place: Southern Atlantic ocean... | reverse complement strand
CAGTGGCGATGGCGGTAGCATTTTCCATGAAAATGTGACTCCAATTACCATCACCTGGGCGTTTAATTTCAACGTCTATACCATCGTCTCCACCTTTTTCACTAAAATATATATCGATCTTATATACTTTGCCACTTGTAAGAGTCTTCTTACCCTGTTTTTCCACGAACCAATGAAGACCACCGTTATCAACAATCAAATCGTCGTCGATATACAAAAAACTCATATCATCCGACGTTGTTTGAAACTCGTAAGTACCAGATTTTTGTGGTATATACGTTCCCGTAAAATGTATAGAATAGTTAGATCCGTAATTTCCGGCTACACCACCGGTTATACGTTGTCGTGCTGTTGGTCCTTGATCACTACTAGGTGTTCCACTAATACCCAATTCTTTTATTATATTTTTCCACGATAAATCCGTAATACCCTCACCGCTTCGCGAAGGTGTTTGACCACTAAACTCACTTTTAGTTTTCAAATGTTTATCGTAATAAAACCATTTAAAACCCGTGGGTATTTTAGTCGACAATTGTTTTTGTTCCTTTTTTAAATTTATACTTGCATTTAATGTATCGTATTCGTTCTTATAATATTGCGGTTTAATTCCTACTGTTTCGTTTTTGTTCGGGTCGGTATTCTCGGAAATAATGTCCGCATATTTTTTTTCGATGTACGTCGGGAAATTTTTGTTCAGTTCATATATCGTTGTTTCCTTAGGCCATTGTGTTTTTATAACGTGACCGTACGGTTTCATATCCGACGGACAAGCTTTACCTTCACCGATCGCATCTACGCGTACGTGTTCCCATCTTTGACAATCGTGTATATTATTAGGTCCACAATCGTATACTTCAGATCCGAATTTCCATTTTCCACCCACTTTATCTTTCTTAACATTCTCCCAATATGATTCACAATCCTTAGAGTATCTAAACTCAAATATCGTACTAGACGTATCGCTAATATCAGTTAGTTTTGCGACTTTTAATTTATCATTTCCAGATACGTATAAGTAATTTTTATCACCGTTAGTATCTTTATATACGAATCGCCCATATTTAACCGTATCTGTATCAGTAACACCTTCAGGTTTTTCCAAATAAAATTTTTGTTTTTTGGGACTACATTTGTCATCGTCCCAACACGTCATTTTCACTTCTTTTGACGAATTCACACCGAAGTACTTATGCGTGTGTCCCAAACTTGGAAAATGCGGGTAAAAATAACCGGTATCGCCCGTTTTTTCAAATCCGAGTTCTTGTATAAAACAGGTTTTTCGTACCCACCACTTAGGATCGTATATATTACACGCGTTCGTATTAATACATTTGTATAGATCTTTTATACCACCTTTTGGGTACGCATATATTTTAGTATCCTTCTCACCAAGTATTTCGTCGAGTGTTTCTGCGGAACCTTTCAGTTCACCCCACGTTGGTATATCAGAATCTTTTGCTGTAATATCCGATACTGATGCGGTAAAATCGTTTGCGTCTAACGAAACCTCCCCTGAATAAACTTTCGTATCGTCACTTATACTGTTATAATACACGCTAAGTGTATTGGTACCTATAATTTCAGAACCAAACTTTTTATTTTCAATGGCATTCAAACTCACGTCCATGAAGTTTTGAAGGTTTTGTGGTGATTTATCCTCGGTTTGGTGTATATTAGTACCGTCTTTATCATATAAAACCAAGATCCATTTATTTACAGATTCAGAAACACCCGCCTTGTTTCTCCAATCAATACCGAGTGAATTTATCGTATACTTTTCTTCTGCAAAAAGTCGATACTTACACAAAAGTAAAATGATAAATAGAATGATAAGAACAACGAGTATCATTTTATATATCACGAGATAATTATTACTATTTTTTTATTCCGATTTTTCCGGTTTTTCTTCCTCAGTAGGTGTTGGCTTTTCCTTGGATAAGTAAACCGCGGCGAATATACCAGTAGCCACTATAAGAATGGAAAAGACTATCATTGGAGATGCGTTCAATAATTGATTACGATTCATGTTATTTTTATACTATAGAAATATAAAAAATATTACCATACTATAAATGAATATTCGGCCTGTTACTACAGTTATCACAGAAGCGCTTTTTATCGGTTTGATGTTACAACTTTTGGTCATGGGTCTTATGAAATTTGTGTATAAAGGTACGGGTGTTTTAATTATTGCGGGTGCGTTGATACATTTATTGTTTGAATACTCACCTTTCGGTAATATCAATGAAAAATGGTGTAAAATTATATTTAAATAAATAGTTTAGTCTAAGTTAGAATTCATATCTTCTAAAAGAGCATCTTTATCCCTAATAAGTTCAATTAATTCGTCGTTTAAATCTTTCAGTTTATGTTCAATTTCCTCGTTATACTGTACAAGGTAGGATTTGTAAAATTCTCGTTCATTCCCTACATTGTGTCCTTTATCTAAAAGATTACCAATAGTATATCTCGGTAATCGTATACCAAGTTCTTCGGCGCGTTTTTTCACGGCTTCTTTACGGACGTTTACAGTAATTCTCTGTTTTGGTTTCGTGTTACGTATAGTTCTCTGTATTCGTATTATTCTTTCACCCAATCTTCGCAACTCAGCTTCGTCAAATTCGCGGTTTACACTTCGTCTTCTGTCCATTTCATTAAACGCTCGAGGAACATTTATAGGCGGTATTATTATAGAGTTAACATAATTTAACAATTGTTCTCTTTCATCTGCATCTGCAGTAAGAACGATATCATCGTTTTCCTCGTTTTCTTCATAATATCTCGTCCTATTTCTATTTTCGGTCGAAAATGGCACGGGTGACGGAAACGTACCATCACGCATTATTTCTCTCATCATGAAATTTTCAATAACATCGTCATCGGATTCAGAATCGGAATTTGAATTTGGATTCGAAAGACTTTCGTGTACTTTTTTTATCGAGTTGCACATTTCGAGATAATTTCCCTCAGGTATTATCTCGGAATTCAAGTCAATCAAACGCATTAAATTTGTAAGTTCATCCATTTTTAATATCTTAAAAAAATAATAATAATAAATCAACTAAGGTTTGGTATATTCACGTTTATTTCATAAAATGCGTCTATGATCCTATTATTTGCATTCATAAAATTACAAATTGTTTCCATTTCCAATTCTATATTATCTAATTCTACAATGTACCCATTCTGTAAACCTCTAGAATGTTCATTAACTATACGCATATAATCATCGAAAAACTCTCGACTATTAGGAGCGTGACCAATACTTTGTAACTCTTCTATAGTAGTACACAGAGGTAAATTTAAGGCACTACAATACGCAGTAAGTGCTTCTATTTTAAAACGAGAAGTTATACGGTGTCTTATTTTTGTTCGTTTCAGTGATTTTTTAATTTCTTTTCTTTTTCTAACGAGTACCATACACCTTTCGTATATAATGTCGTATGGATTATCTTGTAAACTACGAGGTAATACGCGATTACGGTTACGTGTACTTGTTTGGTCATTTATATATACATCTCTTAGTTTATTACACATGTCTAAATAATCACCTTCGGGTATACTTTCTGAGTGATCATCTATAAATGTCATTATTTTGCGAAGTGGGTTATTACTCGACATTATTATTAAATACTAGATTTTATTTTTTAATTACAATATTTGAAAGTAAAAGCAAAGCCTCCACGGCTTCACCGATTTCTTTATGTTTTAAACAAAAACCGTTTTTACCGGCTCTACAATAACATTTTTCATAAGGACAATTTGGACGCATTTTTAATTTAATTTAATTTAATTTAATTTATTTTTATTTTTATTTTAACTTAGGCTTCATATTCACTCAAAATTTCACCTTCTTCGATCTCGTCATCCGTTTCTTCCTCGTCACTATCGAGTTCTTCCTCGTCACTGTAGATTTCTTGAAGAATCTCATCGTCAATATTTTCAGGTAAAATATCGTAAAGTTCGTCCCATTTAACATACCCTTGGATTTCATAATCATCAATTATGTTATCCAAATCAATCTGATCAGAAACACCCCAATCGTTTTCAAATATCCATCTCCAATAATCAAGTTTATCTTTGGTTATCTTACATGGAAAAAGTTCAACGTTAGACTCTACATTTTCAGATAATTCATCCGATTTTTCATCCATGTACATATTATACATGTAACTTAAAATGTCAAATTCTCTTTCCAAACTATAGTTTTTAGGTTGATGAAAAAATGTGATAAAATGCGCTTCACCATAAGAAGTTTTTACTTTTTTTTTATTAATACCTAAATATGCAATGTATTTTCTATTATTTTTTGTAATTAAATGTTCCGGGTATCCAAATTCCGCTCTTAGACCATAAACTTCGGATTTATAGCCACAGAGATCGGAACATAGATCATCGTAATTGTTAAGTTTAATGAGGGACGTACAGTTTTTTAATAATTCTTGTGTGAGGTAAGGCATTGTATTTGTATATATAATATTAAAAGTCTAATTGTTTAAGTAAGATTACATATTAGTTAACCATATTGTTTTGTGAATCTTCACTCATAGTTTCGGGCTTAGAAGGTAAAGTTTTTGTAAGCTCACTCCAACGTAAATCTTGGTGAGCTATTTTATTTTTCATAATAAATTTTTCACCCGATTTAATATCGGTAAAGTATTTACTCAAATATTTCGTCCAGAAATCACTCTTATTACTACGAACAACTCGAGGAATAAGAATCATATCCTTTTTATCCGTAGATAACCTTTCCGAAACCATATCAATAAACGGTTCAATAATGCCACTACACCCTTTATTTTCGTGGAAAAACTCGATGTAACGAATATCATCACGGTCTTCGTTTTTACTTAAACCGATATAACCAATATAATTAAATTTTTTAGGGTTACACTCAATAGGGAAATCACGTTCGGGTTTAAGACCCCAAATTTCCATATCCAGTTTCCCATCGCTCGCAACGGTGGATAAAAGATCATCCATTTCCGTGACCTGTTCAAGTTCAGTGGTATTTTTCAACAATTTATAAAAGACAGACATTTTTATTTTTATTTTTATTTTTATTTTGAATAATTACATAGTATCAATCTCACTTAGGTCTTCGTTGTCTATTAATATTTCCTCTGCAACTATCTGATAAAAAGCCATTTTATACGCTAAAAACCCAAAAAGTGTTGCACCCATATTAAAATCAAAGGGTAAACTCGATGAATTCCACATAGATTCTGATAAAGCGAGACATGTAGGTACCAATAGTCTTTTATTCAAACCTTGTGTTTTTTCTATATTATCGACGTAAGATGAAAGCGAATCTACATATATATAAGACGCTAATGTACCAACACTCGCAGATATACCATCAATGGGTGTATGAAAAATAAAGTGATACGTTGAAATCGCAGCTCCATACCTTAGAGTTGTTTTTTTAATTTTAGACTTTATTTGTTCGTATTCTGCTATACCTTCTTTTCTTTTAGTTGGACACGAAATTCTAAGTGTTTTTTGAATGGGGTTTATTATATTTAACATTTATTAATATACATTACAATTTATTCATTAAGTACATCTATACTATAATATTATCGAAATTTATATTTTCGTCATTAAAGTATTTTTTTTTAAATTCTCTTTCTTTTACGAGAAATTCTTCACATCTGATTATCGATTCATTTATACGATTCTGAACATCGTTTAATTTCTTATCGTATAAAAACGGATCATTATTTATTGTTAATTGTCTCCATTTATCACCGAAAATTGTTGTATATTTCAAATTACGTCTTTCGTATGCCAATTCGTTTAACATTGTTCTGTATAAAACCAATGAATACGAATCGTACTCTTCGTGGTTAAAATCTTTGTGACAAAACTCTTCATAAGCCATTGTTTTCATACGATTATACAACTGGTTCTGATTATCCACATTATATGGCCAGCATTTTGATTCTTTCTTCTGTGAATCGTGTATTTCTGTATTGCTTGCTTCTCCTCCTCTTCTTTCAGAATCTTCCATTGGTTTATTAATACATTTCACAACTTTACGGCGATTTTTAGGTGCTAAGCATACCAAAGTACGATTATTCGTTATTACACTTTTCATTCTATTTAATATTAATAATATTTAATTCTTTATCAGTGTTAAAAAAAATGTACGATCCAAATTTCTCTCGCATTGAACCATTTGTAGCTATTTTAATACGCGTTTGTATCTGTTCAATATCTAAATCATCTACCAATATATAAGCTGTTTTACCACCTTTCATTATAGTTATAACAGCAGTACTTGATTTATATTTAGAAACAATCAGGTTCTCCCCATTTTTCTCTCCATTTTCTGACCAACGTTTCAATTCTTTCTTCCGAGAATCGTGTATTTTTTCTCTCTTTTTGCGGGGCTCCTGGGTACACGAGATTTTCGTGTTCGTATTTTTGGGATTTTTCCCATATAATCCTCTGAACATCCTCACAGAGTTCGTTTGTCGCTTGACAGAAAGCGAGTTTGTAGTCGTAAGTGTGTAAGTGCATGTACTCCATTTCATATATTTTTATTGATTTTAATTCTTTATTTATATTTGAAATACTTAGGTCTATAATGAACAAATGTTTTGTCGTGTTTAGAATATTCTAAAATAACAATCTCACCGATATCGTTTTTTGATATAATCTTATCTCTAGAAAAATCGGGGGCTAACATTGTATCTAAATGATTTTTTACTTCTGTAATTTTAGGGTATAAAGACGAACAAGAATTTTTAGATGTTAACGTGTCTGTCTTATTCCCTGATAATAAACGAGATACACTTGAATAAAATGAAAACATGCTATTATTTACGTTTATTTTTTTATATTGTAATTATAATATGGTTTCACTCCAGGAGTTACCTAAAAAAGTTCAATATGTAACAATAGATTCGAATTTTGTTACGGGTACAAATAACACGTTTTCTTTTAATATCAACCTTTCATCTAATACACACGTATCCGATATAAGTAAAGTATGTGGTTTAAAAGTTGTTGATTTTTATATTACACAAGTAGGTACATCTGGAACTGGTACAGCGAACGGTGCAAAATACATAGATATTATATGCGAAGACATACCAAAAGTAGCACAAATTCTAAATGAACGAAAAGGTCAAATATTTGCACGTATACCTTTAGAAAGAGCATTTGACGGTTCGAGTAATTTAAAATTACATGATAAACAATGGAAATCGTTTAATAGACCAACGTCTTTGTTTAACCCTATATCAATACAAAAACTCAATTTTGAAATGTATGAACAACAAGGTGACGGTGATTACGTAAAACTACAGCCTGATTCGGAATGGTTCATGACATTAGAAATTACAACAATAGACGTAAAGGAAAAACCTATAAACAAAGAAGTTCAAATTCTTGAGGCTTTACATAAACTTATCGGGAAGATAGATGAACTTAACGTAAACGTTAAAAAGCTTCCAGATAAGGAGGATATTGATAAAATGGAAAAGGAAAAAAAGAAAAAATACCCACTTTATTATCTTTTTACAGTTATTCTGTTATTAGGAGGTGGATTTTATATGTTAAAACGTAAAAATGTAACTACGCCTGTGCAAGTACAAATGCCTATGCCACAAAGGTTTTAACTTTATTAAGCTTTTTTTGTTGAAGAAACAACTTTCTTAGCGGCTGGTTTAGCAGATGGTTTAGCGACTGGTGCTGGGGTTGGAGCCGGGGTTGGAGCCGGGGTTGATGGTTCGATGTGATCAACGAGTTGTCTAAGTATACCATAAATAGCGTCTGGTTTAACTTTCCCTCTTTGAATTTCTGTATCAATTTGTTTTCTGATGAACTCCATTGTGTAATATATATAAAAGAAATATTATCTTTATAGTAAATGTTATTCATCGGTCCAACTCTCCTGAGTGGAATTGGTCAACATTGTAAAAAATATATGGACCTTTTTCCTGAAGTTGGGTACACTAAATATATTGAAATAAACCAGGAAATACCAGAATCTGATACAGCTTTTATATTCGCACTTCCTGTAAAATACTGGTTGGATAGAATACCCGAAATCAAAAGGAAAATAAAAAGTGTTACGTGTATGACCGTCTGTGAAACCGAAACAGTTCATGAAGATTACGGTAAACTTTTCGATTTATTTGATAAAATTGCAGTACCAAGTGAATATTGTAAAAAGGTCTTTAAAAGACAATTCCCTGATAAACACTTTGTTGTAATACATGCACACATACCTGATAAAAGACCGTATACATTTTATCATATAGGTAACGTATATGATCCGCGTAAGAATTTTAATAAAATATTAGAGTGTTTCATTCGGTTAAATAAACCTGATACACGGTTAATTGTTAAAGCAACGTGTAAACAACCAGTTAATATAAATATACCAAATGTTACAGTAATTAATGATCTTTTGTCAGATGAATATATGGAAGATATACACAACAAATCCGATTGTTACATAAGTTTTTCATCGTCTGAAGGTGTAGGTATGGGTGCTGTAGAAGCGGCGGTAAGAAATAAACCAGTGATCATAACAGATTACGGAGGTGCAACGGAATATATAGAAACACCTTATGTGATAAAATGCGAACGCCAAAAGTTACCAAGAGACGATTTTTTATATAAAGCTGGTATGGAATGGGGCAAACCTGATGTAAACCAGCTCATGAAATTTATGGAAGATGCATATAACAAGAAGATAAGGTATATGGAACACCCGAAAACTCGCGCGTTAACTTGTAAAGAAAATGTATTACAAGAATTCGTCGTTAATGTAATTGGTAACAAGAATAATGATACCAGTTAAAATAGCTCCGGAAGTGAGTGATCCTCTTTGAGCTATAAGCATGGCAACAATATCGTCTATAAATTTAATATTAGTTGGTTTTTTTAAAATTTCTGGTACGATTTGAGAAATGGCAAGGTAAAGAGCCATTCCTATTATAACAGGTCTGAGTGTTTCCTGGTCTAACATTTACTATTACAATATATTTAAATTTTTTGTATGTTTTTTACAATATTTTCCACAAGATGCTTTAAATGTACATCGTTTTCCACTCATTGTTATTGCGGAACATATAATAGTTTTTGTTCTGTTATTATGATTTATCTTTTCCGGGACTACTTCTATAAACTTTATTTTACTCTTTTCTCTTTTATCATCGTACTTTTTGCGAGACTCTCTGAGTTTATGAATACTTCTCGCAAAACGTTCACACTTTTCTTCTTGGTTTTTATATAAACCTTTAGCAATATCTAAATCTTTTTGTTCATACAACGTGTTCATTTTGATTTCTGATTTGGTGTTGATTCCTAATATATTTTATATATTTGACGACTGAGGTTATAAAAATACATATAATTATACCATTACATATAACATAATACCAAATATATTCATAAATACCTAAAAATGTTGTTAATAACATAGCAATCATAACATAAATAGTATATGCTAAAATACCATACATATTGTTATTTTGTATACTATATAATGGTAATAAACACGCTAAACAATTAAGTATAGTTAAGATATTATCATACACAAGTGTATATTGTATACTTAATGCAACTAAAAATACATTTAACCAAGTTATCATGACCGAATCAAATAATTGATATTCAGGTTCTTGCTGTTGAACTTGTTGAGTTTCGTTAGTATGTAAAACATCTACCACAGGCGGTCTTTCTTCTTCATAATTTATACCTATAATGGGAGTTCCATCAGGTTGTCTAATTTCATTATAGTACATAAAAGAATAACTTGTTTTTCTTTTATGTATTTTAACTGTAAAGGATTTTGTTTTAATTGTAATGCACCTTTAAATCCTTATATTAAATCGAATAATTATGAAGTTCGTGAACTTATTAGGAAATATAGACGTATTAACCCAATATGGTTATACAACAATGAAATGTTCTATAAGTTTTATGGACGTGAATTAAAACGTGTATGTTTTTCCTGTTTTACGCATGTTAAAAAACCAAGTATAAAACAATTACGTTTTAGAGAAATAGGTAAAACTAAAAATCTAACAGTTCAACCTCTCTCATTAAAAAAAGAAGATATTTTATTTTGGTATCAATCTTTACACAGGTACGTTTCCAAAAATTTTAAAAACAGACAAATGATCGTGTATAACTTCATTTAAAAAATTATATATAATAAGTAGTATGTGTGATACAAGTGGTCCAAATACAGGGTCTATAATATCACTGAATGCAATAGGTAAACAGGATACGTATTTGATAGAAAATGATCAGACTAAATCTTTTTTTACAAATACAAGTAAAAGACGACATTCTAATTTTACAAAATTTCATAAAAGTACTGTTATTAATAAACCATCTAATGCTTCGTCAAATTGGCCATTTAATGAGAGTGTTAGCGTAACACTTAACCCGAGAAATATGGGCGATCTGTTATCAAATATGTACATTTCACTTGAGATACCAGGAGTTTCCAATGCTAATTTTAATTATTCCGATCAAGTTGGTCGTCACGTTATAAAGTCAGTGACTATGCGTGTAGATGAACTCGTCATTGAAAAGTTTCACGCAGATTGGGGTATAATTCATGACGAACTTTATTTAGACGAATCGGAAAAAAGAACTTTAAGATACTCTATAAACAGGAATTTAGCACAAGGTACATCTATAGCAAATAAGTCAGTATTATCACAAAAAAAATCAAAACTTTTTATTCCCATACCGTTATTTTTTTCAAGAAAATACGAAAACGATGAGTACGAAACTAATAAACCTAACCGACCCTATTTCCCAACGTGTGCTATACATAAACAAAAAATACAATTTGATATTGAATTTTTTCCACAAAATTTCTTTACAGACGATACTTCTACTTTATCATTGAGTAGTTTTGACATTATTACCGAAGAAATAACAATTGAAAATGCAGAACGTATGTATTTGAAAAATGAAAAACAAACTCTTATTACAGATATAGTACAAAAACATCCTTCTCTTCTTGTAAATTCAGGTGTTTCTAATACAAAAATAGAACTTATACCTAAAATACCGGTTAAATCAGTTAACTGGTTTTTTAGAAAAACTTTATTCGAAAATGAATCTATATCGAGAGGACCAGGTTTCGATAATTCAACCGATAATAATAAATACTACTTCCATAATAGATATAATTTATCTACACAAGATACGTATTCAATTAGTAATGAATTTTATAATCCTCCAATGTCAAGTGCTAAAATTTTTGTAAACGGGGAAGATATACCAGGGTTTCAAGATACTGATCATAAATATTATAAATATACCGTACCATTCTTGTCTCGATTAGCACGACCTTTACGAAATATATACACGTTTGCATTCTCGATGAATCCGGTAAATGTGGAACCATCGGGAAGCTTGGATTTTAGTCAGTTACAATCTAACAGAACTGTTTTAGATATTAAAATGACAAATGGTTTAACTGACGATTATAATTTACATATTTATTATGTAGGTTATCAAACATATACGTTTGAAAACGGGTATATTAGTCGTGCTTATTAAATAACTTATTTTTATTATTTTTTATGTATTCGATTATATTATTTTTTATACACCATCTTATGAAATTTAACTGCGCAACAGTCGTATGAATTTCATCAGATGTACCTGGTATTATGTAACTAATCTTATCGGTTCTACAAAAAGGATCAAATAACTTTTTACTGTATCCATCCAAACTCGATTTATAAGCACAATGAACACTGAAAATTTTTCCATCGTTAGTTTTGTACATTAAATTATTTTTTTTAGAATAATTTGTTATGAACCATTCAAGATTCCTCAAAGAGATACCACCCGATTTGTTTAGTATTTGTTTTAATACATCTTTATTCTTAGATTCTTTATAAAAACCATCTATAGACGTTAATAATATATCTGATTTATTCATCTTATATATTTTTATTAATTTAACTTTAAGTTTATTTAAAAACTGTTTTTGTAATAGGTAGTGGTAAACATTCGTCATCCGATGTATTATTAGATGAACTACTACCATTACCTTCATATTGAATTTTACTCCAATTGGAAATAACAGGGACGTCATCAATCTTTAAACTTTTCGCGTGACTTTTACAAAATTTATATAACCCTACCGTCCATTTAGCAGATTTCATACATATTTTACCATTATTTGATATCCCACAACACAATTTGTTACATCCAGAATCTCGAGTATGTGTATCAATTATATACTCTAAACAAGATGATATATTAATAAGTCCTTTTCTTTCTTGTGATAAACGTTCAATCGTTTTACATTTTATAATATCAAGTCTTTCTATAGCTGTATTATGGATAGCATTACTTAACCTAAACTCAATTCGTGCAGTTTCTCTTATATCTAACATTTTTGGAAATGGTACATCTTCATCTTTATAAACATATTCACATTTTTTAATAAGTTCGTCAAACGGTATTTTATATTTTTCTGAAATTTTACGATACATGTGAATGAGCTCGTATTTTATTAGATTTTTCATATTTTTTTCAAAAACCTCGATCGTTTGTGAAAAAGTTGTAATATCCATATTCTTATAATACAATGCATTTTATTTTTTAAGTTTAAAAATGTCTGATATACGTTTCTGTTTAGGATCGTAATCACATAATTTACTTCGTTTTTCGGGTTTAGAACGTGTTATGAGTTCACCAAATATTTCTTCTTTGGGATTATCAAATAATGGTTCTATGAGGTCACATATAGGGTTAATAAATTTATTAAGAAAATAATAAGGATAATCTATATCCATTTTATTATCGACCGCATATTTCGGATCTTCAGCCTTCTCGTAAGCTTTTGCTCTAGGATCCCAAGTTTTGCATAAAATATAAGGAACTCTATCACCTGATTGTGGCTCAGAACCAGGTTGTCTATCACGCATCTTATTACGAACCTGTACGTGTGGTAGATTATCAGACTTATACGAATCACCCAATTGTTGCGAAAGTATAAGTTTTTCATTAGGTACGTCACCTTCTAATAACTCGACAGCTCGTTGCAAAGCTAAAGCTTTAGGTGTACTCGTATCGTTACTTTCCAATATAACATCAAGTAACTCTTTGGAAACTTCACGCATATAAGGAGTATTATCACGGCGAACAAGTTGAAGACCTTTCACATCTATATAATCCATATTCATTTTACCATCTTTACCTTGTGTCCATAGTTTTGCCGCATACCTTTTCTTTGAATACAAAAAATACGGATAATACACCTTTTCAAGTTCTAGATTATTTGGTTTCTTAAAAAGTTTTGTACACTCTTCCGCCGCGCGTTCACCAAGTTCCCAACTATATTTAATAGCTTCCTCACCTTTACGTTCACCTACATCAAATTCAACCATAACAGAATCGGTATTGTGTACAACGAGATCACCCGGACCAACGTGAAAATGATGTGATTCGGTTGTTAAATCGTAAACGTAACCATCCGTTCGACCTAAATATTCAAGTTTTTTAATTTTTATAGGCGATTTTCTTTGTGTAGATTTTGTCCAAGTCTGTCTAAAAACATTCGGTTTGTCACATCGTGTATTTATAGAAACATTATAACCAAGTTTTTTACCTAATATATACATACCCATACTTCCTTCTTTACCTTTTATATCCATGCGTGTATATCCATTTTCATCCTTATCTCCATCTGCCATATAATACCCATTGAAAAAAGCCTGTATTATACCACGAGATGCATTTAAAATACACGAAGGAACTACCTTTTCTCTATATTCATTATAAAACAAACTTCTATACTTATCAACAATTTCTAAAACATTGCCTAACGCGTTAAGTTTATAAACACCCGAACTTTCAATTGTATCGTACATTTTCGTTTCAAATGGACAAAGCTTTTTCATTTCATATAAATACTCCATTTTTGAATTATTGAGAGCCCAAGTACTCTTCACTCCAGATTTACATCTGTATGTACCACACGAACCATCACCAAAAAAGAATCCCATTACCTTAGCTTCATCTATAGTAATACCTGTATCTTCACTATAAAATGCTTCCATTGAATTACCGTGTAATAATTTCATTCCAACAGAAACTTCCGATGGTTTAACCATTTCTTTATTCTCAAGAAGTAAACTATGATCTTCAGTTACATCTACTATACCGGTATGTGTTAATACACGGTGAATATTCTTATTAGTTTTATGTCGTACAACTTGTTTAATCGGTGTAAAACCAGATTCAGTCCATACCTCCGCGTGTATAAAACCAATCTCCTTACCATCGTCTCTCTTAACATAATCATTTACAAGTGTATCTATCCTACACGTTTCAATAGTACCATCTCGACGAACGAGTAAAGGTGTATCTGGTGTTACAGAATCACCGTACCTTACCTTTGCACCCGGGTAATGTTTCTCTACATAATTCTTTGTATCTTCAATCATCATACGTCCTTTCATTGTTGTTGAAGACGCTATAGGTACACATGGTAACATACCTTTAGACGCACCGGTAAAACCGTATACAGAATTCATTGAAATCTTATACGCCAATTGTTTACCATTATACATCTCTTTCAAAGACCCCGTCGAATTAGCCATATCTTTTTTAGCCTGTTTTCTAAACTGTTTAAGTTCTGTTAAGATACTTGGTATAAGACTCGGTACATTTTGTACGAATTTATAATTTCCAAACGTTTCGATCTCTAAATCAGGGTATAATTTTTTATTTTCATATACAGGATCCATTATCAAAGTAGAATAACACAAATTGTGTCCCACCATTATAGACGGGTACAGGGCTTCAAAATCAAGGGCGGTTATCGGTGTGTAATACGCACCCTTTTGCGCCTCCAATACAGTTGCACCTTCATACCCATCGACGAGACCCTGTCCCCACTCTATAGTAGGAACAAGGTACCCCATTTCTCTCGCTTTTTTAGTTAACTGACTAAACACTTTAATCTGTTGTCCTCTCTCGACTAAATAACATAACGGGACCCATGTCGCCTTTGCCATTTCAAGAAGATTTATAAGTGTACATAATTTAGAAAGTAATTTATGCGGAAGTAAAGTATCTTTTATACAATATTCCGCAACCTCGCGTAGTTTTATAGGGTCTTCCTCTCTAAAACGAGCAAACATTTCTTTAGCAGGCATATCAATCTTTTGATCACCCAAATATAATTTAGAAACGTTATCGAGTTTATACGAATCAAGTTTATACCCCTTTTTAACCTCGTGAAACATATCAAAAATGAAACGACCGGGTATAGGTAATAATTTAAGTTCATTATCACCAAGTGCACTCGAAGACAGTTTTTTTACTTTCATCTCACACGTATGACCCTTAAGCTTACTCATTTCATAAAATTCAGGCGAACACCTAACCATATTAGCTCGTGTCATAATATAATTCATATCAAAACCAAATATGTTCCAACCGGTTATTATATCTATATCCATTTCTACCATATATTCACTAAACGCTTCTAACATTTTACGTTCAGAATCGTAACTTAAAATAGTACATCCTTCAAGCTCACTATCTGTTTGTTTATAACAAAAACAGGTTTTATTATAAGGAACATCGCTACCAAAAGAACACAGGGAAACTGCAATTTGAAAACAACAATCACCTAATATCTCAGCATCAGGAAATTTACCAGTCGAGCTATTACATTCAATATCAAGAGATGCAACTACAAAAGGTGCAGTTTCAGGTTTATCGACCGGTTTTAAATTTTTCCAATTATTACACGTTATATCAATATCAGTATTTGCACAATTTGCATCAGTACAATCACTCCCAGAATCTAACCACCCAGTTGACTGAATACCAGTTGTATGCATTAATCTGAGTACCGGATCCAAATTAGACTCGTAAAGTTTCAATTTTATCTCTTCACCAGTATATTTCCATTGTCCGATTTCTTGATCGTTTACAATATTAAATACCCATTCATACATTTTCAAAGGTCTTTTCAGAGTATACCCAACCTTACGACGATTCACGAGTGTATCAAAATTAAGTTTCATAAAATAAAATTTTTTACTATTCTGAAATCCCCAAACATCCATAGAAGACTGTATATCGTAACTCATTTTTAAACCAGGACACGCCTGTTTAATACTATCGTAATATAACTCAGCACGTTTATCGTAACCATCAGTAGGTAATTTAATAAAAAAATAAGGAGGAAAGTGCGTAGTGAGACATATAGATTTACCACTCTGAGTCTTACCAAATATATGTACTAAATGTTTGTCATCTTTGTCTTCAGTTTCCCAGGTAAGTGCCTGAAAGACGACCATTTTTCTTATTACGTTATCGCTCGATTTTTTTAATATACTATATTAGTAAAATATGTCAGCTGCTTTGATCGATCTAGTATCAGTAGGTGCACAAGATGTGTACATCACAGGCGACCCACAAGTCTCATTTTTCAGACAAAACTATAAACGTTATACCAACTTCGCGATAAAACCAGAACGTCTCGATTATATCGGTTCATTTACGGCCGGTGCCGAAATCAAAATTCCAATCCGGTCAAAGGGTGATCTTTTAAGCTATGTTTGGCTCGAAGGTACCGATATTAACACCCACCATGAAGTAGCACCCACAACAAGTTTATTTAATTCTCGATCAAACCCAACCGAATTTTCTCTTTGGATAGGTGGTCAAGAAGTGTGTAAATTGGATGCTCTCTATGTTGCGGGTGTTCATAACGTTCTCTATAACGAATCTCAGGCAAAGGCTTCCGCTGCTACAAATACCAGGGGTGTAGAAGCAAATTCTAGTACGGGTAGTTACGTCATACCATTCTTTTTCAGTGAAGACTGGACCAAATCCTTACCACTCGTCGCGCTTCAATACCATGAAGTTGAAATTAGAATCAAGTGTAGAACTGGTGGAAGTAGTGATCTCGGTGCGATATCACCAAAAGCGTATGCCTCGTACGTGTATTTGGATACAGCCGAGCGTGAATTCTTCGTGAATAACGAACACGAACTCCTCATCACACAAGTTCAATACCAACCAATGAACAAAGATGATACGTCGGTCGATCTTTCGTACTTTAACCACCCAGTTAAGGCCGTTCATATCGCCGCATCTACACAAACTAATATTTGGTCATTTACCGAAGGTACCATGTATATAAACGGTACACCACTTTTCGAAAATATGACAAGTGAATATCACACAAAGGTTGTTCCAGGTAGACACTGTTCCGTTCTCCCAGAAGCACTAGACACTGAACCAGTAGCCACGTGGCCATTATGTCTTACAATGAATAAATCACAACCAACAGGTTCACTCAACTTTTCGCGTATTGATTCCGCGAAATTAGATTTAAAAGGTACCGCAAACGGTAGTTCAGGTGCGGTAGGTGCTGTTCGTGCATACGGTGTCAACTATAACATTCTCAGGATTAAGAATGGTATGGGTGGCGTCGCATTCGGTAACTAATTTAATAAGTAATAATATATAATATGCATACACAAGCCATTTTACTTTCTATAATATTAGGTACAATATATTACCAAATAATGGAAAACTCAATACCAACAGAATCAAATTGTAGTTATATGGCAGCACCTGTCACAGATTTGCTTGCGTTTATATGGGGAGCTATTGTTGTATATTATGGTTTTGAATACGATAACATTATATTAACTACACTTGGTTCGACTGTCATAGTAGAACACATTTATCAACTTAAAAGAAAATAACATTTACAGTGTACCCGTAGAACCAAAACCTCGGTTCGCACGCATAGTTTTTTGTAATTCATTTACTTCTTGTATAAGAGGTGTCGAACACTTCTCTAAAATTAACTGAGCAATTCTTTCCCCTTGTTTAATTTCGAACGGAACTGATCCGAGATTAAATAAGCAGACCTTAAGTTCACCCGTATAATCAGGGTCAATCACACCCGCACCAACATGAATTCCGTATTTTACAGTTAAACCCGATCTTGGTGCTATGCGTCCATAACACCCCAATGGGATAGTCGCACACACACCCGTACTCACAATATCCCTAGAATTTGGTTGAATAACCAAATCGTTTAAACTGTATAAATCGTACCCAACTGATCCCGGAGACGCGCGTGTCGGTAAAGTTGCATCTAGTGTTAATCGTTTAATTTGAAGTGTTTCTGGCATTATATTTTATTTATATACTCAAACTTTCTTTAATTTATTTAATCGTCTCACAACTACCCATAAAATTATCAAAAGTATAACCGTTTGAATAAAAAATACATCTCCATTCGTTACATTATACCCGATAATAGGAATACGAATAATACCATAATCTTTAGTATGACATATCGTTTTTTCACCCCTATTATACAAATACTTTGTTAAGTCTTCTACTATTTGAGGACAATGCCTTTTGTACCTATTCGTACTTATTTCACCTCCCATTATATTATCTTCATCCGTCCAAAACGAATTTTTATAATCAACCTTTTTATTTAAATTTTTAATACCATTTGTCTCCATATCAATGTGCGTTGAATGCTTATGGTTTATTATTTTTTGTGCACCTTCATGTGTAATAAAATATGCCGCTGTCGACCCCGAATACTTAGTATTTTTATCTTTTGTTTTAGGACATATACCATCACAGTGTAAACTTAGATAATCCCAATCTATATTATCAAGTTTCTTTTCCAAGTGAGCAACGTTAGTAAATAAAGGAAAAGCATCGTCTTCCATTATTAAAGCAACGTTATAAGGATCATTATCTAAAAAATGTTTAAGTGCTTGTATATGACTATACGTACACCCAATAGCAGATCTAGAAGCAAAACTATCGATTCCAAAAAGAAAATCAAAATGTTTTTTTATTTCGATTTCACTAATGTCATCATACATATACCCACTTATACGCGTAGGATATATACCAACCTCGTTAAGTTTATTTTCCTGAACCTCGTACCGTTTCTTTTGCGAATCCAAATTTATAACATATGTATTAAAATACATTCTATATTATATTAATATTATATTTAAAAATATAAGTTCAATACTAATTAATAATGAGTTTGAAAATCATAATGGGAAACATGTTTTCGGGTAAAACGTCCGAACTCGTTCGACGTTTAAAAAGGTACGAGGTTATAGGAAAACGTATACTCGTCATAAACTCGTGTAAAGATACACGGTGTGCAGAAGACGTTCTACGAACACACGATAACATGAAATTTGATTGTGTAAAAACAAATAATCTTAACGAACTCAATTACCAAGACGTGGATGTAATAGCCATAGACGAGGCACAGTTTTTTATAGGGTTAAAAGTTTTTGTAGAAAAAGTACTCAAACGTGGTAAAACAATTATATTAACAGGTCTCGACGGTGATTATAAACAGGATAAAATAGGTGAAATTTTAGATTGTATACCACTTGCCGATAAAGTTTTCAAATTATCAGCTATGTGTATGGAATGTATGGACGGAACACACGGTCCTTTTACGAAACGTATTGTTAATAGCGATAAAGTTGAACTCGTAGGTGGTAAGGAAATGTACATGGCCGTTTGTAGAAAACACCTTTAGAAAAAATATTTAATTATACTAAATGGATTCCCAACCCGAAAAAAGTGCCAATTTAACCGATGTTCAATTCTTTTTGTTTACCATGCCAACTATAGTAACTTTAACATTAGCATTACTCATATTACTCGATAAACGTGCAAGACAAAACCCAATAGCGTATATATCCCTATTCTTATCGGGCACACACTTATATCATCATTACACACTCACAAGATTACAAAACAAGATAAAGTTATAAATAGTATAATATACAATTAAAAATGTTTATGATCGAAGAACCTTACGGATTATCACAATTTCAGTGTTGGTTAATATCACTCACACTCGGAATCGTTTTAATAAAAAGAAAACGTCGCGGTGAAAATTATCTTGACGAATTATAAATGAATGCGTTACAGGGGAAAGCACCTTTCATGAGTACCGTATTTGCAAACCTTATTTTTCAGGGTCTCGTCGCGTACCAATCCGCTAAAACCGTCATAGAAAGCCCATCGTATAGCGAATTCATGGCCAGAAATGCACTGTTTAATTTACTCCTTTTAATAGGTTTATTTTTAGTACTCGTATTTACTAAATTAAGTTTACCGTTTAAGTTTGGTCTATTCACGATCATATCGATTCTCATGGGCGCTTACCTTTCACCACAAGCTAATATAAAAGAGGCACTTTTAGAGGTCGTTACTATATTCATAGGTATGTTTATACTTGGTCTTCTTAGCGTCCAATTCGGGTTCGATCTAAGACCACTCGGTGTACTCTTATTCTTCGGTCTCTTAGCGCTCATACTCTCACGACTCTTTAGCCCCGGTGAAAAGAAATACGCAAAGATAGGGTCGTTACTATTTGCCTTATTTGTTGTTTTTGATACAAATAATATCTTAAAAAAGAATTACGGTGGTGATTTTATAGATGCATCGCTCGATTATTTCTTAGACATAATCAATTTACTCCAGTATAGAATGGACGATTAACATATTTTTCTGCCAAAGTTTTCCTTTAGTATAAAAATATATGTCAATGATAAGAATGAGTTCTAATAGAATTAATAATAATAATTCATCGAATAATAACAAAACTAATACAAATGAAAATGAAAACGAAACCATAAAAAGAAGAAATAATAATAATGTTGGGTATAACCTTAATAAAAACAGGTTTATATATAGACCAAAAACAAATATTAAAAATAATAAAATTAATAATAAAAATAGAAATAAAATTGTTAGTGCCAATGCCAGCCATAAGGTTTATACTGGTGCCAACCGTAAGGTTTATACTGGTAAAGTAAGAACGTTACCTTTAAAAAAAATAGTAGAAACAAAATTTAAAGTTCCAAAAAGTACCACAGCGAACAACGTATATAGACATAAAATAGGGAAATTGGCAAATCGTAGGTATGGTCCAGTTTCTTCAAAAGTTCGTAAACCAATAAATAGAAATAGGGGTGTGGTAACGAACAAAGCCCGAAACGTCGCGCAGAAGTTGCTTTCGACTTTCCCTAATAATGTATCGCAAACTAATATACGCCCAAATACCATTAAAAAGTTACCAAACAGATTAGGTGAATTTATAAATCAGGATTTTAACACACTTGTTAATAATGCTAATAATATATTTACAAGAGGTCTAAAACTAATATATAGTAAATCGGTGTATACCCAGATAACAAGATTTTTATCAAACAAAAATACAACCAGTCGAAAAGAAATAATTGCTAAACAAATAGATCAAATAAAAAATAATTACGTTCCACTATCTAATGATATGAAAACAAGAGATTTTAATAAGCGTACACGAGGCGATACAAATTTTGAAATAGATTTCTTATTTCTTATATGGTTGGATTTAACACACGACGGATCAACAAAACGATCTTTTCAGGATTTTTTAAAATCAAATTTTAAAAACATATTCATAAAAAGTGATATTGCATTACCTCGCGGAAATACACCCATGATTAACAATATTTTAGGTTTATACACTACTGATACTGGTATTAAACAGGGTACTGATGGTAATATATCTAAAAAAGGTACGGGGAGTTGGGAAAAATTAATTAAACATAATTTAGATCATATATTTGGAATAAATGAAGGTGTTAGTATCTTATCCACACAAATAAATGTGAATTCTATTAAGTCCAACGTTACTGATCCTTTATTAGTTCATATTGATGCTGAAAGTAAAAGGGGTGTAATAACAAAATTACAAGAAAGAAGTAAATTAGGGGATAAAAGGAAAATTATGAAATTTAACAATATAACTAATCTAATTGACCCAGGTGTTTATAAATCCAGTTCTTTTGAATCTGAACTATCTCCATTTCTCACGCAAAACTCACCAAAATCTCGCCACTATTGGAATTTTGACGAAACAAATTTTAAAATTGGAAATCTATGGATAAAACCAACGTTAAATGGCACTTATATATTAAATAAAGGTAATCGTGAAATAAATGCTGGTGTGTCCGCAGCACAAGCGAAAGCGGTAGCAAATACAAATATTAATACCATTCTTGGAAAATTTTTAGGTGATTTTGCACAATTATTATTCTTAGCTAATTTGAGTCAATCAAAATCAGGTATAGCACTAGGAACTAACGATGCTATGATGTCAGCAATGTATATTTTTATATTTAAGCGTTGTAAAATTCGAAATCCACCACTTTTAATAATAGATACCGGTGAAAATAATAGTGCACTTTTTTACGGGTTTAATAATGGTAATTATATAAATTTAAGTAAAGGTGTTAAAAATACGAGCGTACATAAACTTCAAGAAATTCAAAGAGCCCCTAATACCAATATGACTATGCGTAATGACAGGTTTCCATCATCGTCTAAACGAACTAGAACAGTGTCAAGACTTACTACGATTAACGAAAATTTTAATTCACCATCACCACAAACTAATAAAAAACGTAAAACTAATACTCCTCCTTCCCCTCCAAAGAAACAAACTTTATGGGAAAAAACGAAAAAGGCGTTGTTCAAAAAGAGAAAATAATTTTATAACTATATAATAAATGATCCGAGTTCATTTAAAAAAGAGTCCAAGACTTGATAAAAAGTTCCGCGTCACGTTCGAAAACGAACGTTACGTTGATTTTGGTGCAAAAGGGTACTCAGACTATACACTACACAAAAATCCTATGCGAATGCGTTCTTACGTAACGAGACACGGTGGGTTCGTCCCACATATGGTTCACAAACAAACCGATCCTAAACTCGTTCACGTAAACATGCTCGATGTTACTAAAAGCGATACAGAAAACTGGGGTAAAACAGGTATCTATACAGCAGGGTTTTGGTCGAGGTGGCTTCTTTGGAGCCAACCTACTTTAGAAAGTGCTAAAAAAACAATGACTAAGAAATTTGGTTTAGTTTTTCTTTAATACCGCGTTTTTTAAGGTTCGCTTTCAAAGCGGTCATCAAATTCGCGCGAGGGTTACGTACCATGGGACGTGGAGGTGGAGGTGGAGGTGGAGGAGGAACTGGTACACGTCTGACTGGCGTTACTGATTTATTCTTTGGTTTTGGTACTCCACCCATATTTTTAAATAGGGATCTACATGTACGTAAAAGTTTTTTTGTCTCTCGGACCTGTATTTCCAAAGCTGGTGCTTGCCGTCTTTGAATTTTCATATCGAGCTCCTTTTCAGTTAAGGGTACGCGTTTACCTTTAATCTTTTTTGTTACGCGAATACCGAGTCGCTTAGCTTCAGCTTTTAATGAATCAATCTTCATTTATATTAACCAATAAAATTATATTGACGTACTATAAAGATGGATCGTTTACAAAAAATTTTATTTTTATGTTTTTTATGTATAATAGTATCTATGATAAAACACTATAAATGTGAATGTCTCATATTACAAAATATAACAATTGGGGGTAAACCTATAGAAAAATGCTCAAAAGTGTGTAAAACTAAGGGAATGGTTATGGATGTAATTTCATGTATGATTTCTTTATCGTGTTGTTTTATAATTTTATTTTCTAAATATTAGTATTTAAAAAAAATTGTCCGTTCTATACATTTTAGCCTGGAATGAACCCGTTTGTCCTAAAACCGAAACGGATTCATTACCATAGAATTCTTGACATCCAATATCTTCCATACAATCACGTGCATTGTGTGTAATAGGAAGCGGATATTTCTGATCACCTGGTGTGACTGTATAATAATGGTACCTATCGCGTCTCCCACGAACCTCTTTACCGTACAAGGGTAAAGTTTCCTCATCTGAACCCATCAATATACCCATTTGTTGGACATGCCCGGGTTTGTATTGTTTGATTGGTGGATCTCTATATTCTGTCTCGACTGGAACACGTACTGGTACTTGAACCGGTACTTGAACTTTTACAGGGACTTTTTCTTGTTTTTTAATAATTATAGGGTTATAAAACTGATACACAATAACTGCGATAAGTAAGATTACAGTAACAATTAATATTTTTGTTTTATTCTTATTAGTAATCTTCATTTATATTTACGTATATTTTTTATTTGTTCTAAACAATGGAGAAAAGTCAATTCGTTTTAATCTAAACTGTACAAGTAACCATAAAAAGAATAATATACTTTTTAATAAATTGTTCGCAGATGTATCATCCATTTTGTATATAGGTCCGACAACGCGTCCAAAAAAAGTTTCTTCTTTTTTATTTCCTGTAACAGCCATTTCCATTTGCGTTAATGCACATGTATCATCGTTCACAGACCAATGGTAAAAAATAAAAGGTACCAAAAGTGAGTAAAATTCTAAATTTTGTTTATTTTTCATGAATGGAACTACAAGCATAGTTATAAGGAAAAGTAAATGGATAAAAAATATAATGTTCATATCTATTAGTATGAGCGAAGAAAAGAAACTGCCTAAAATATGGCATCCACAACAGGAAAAAATACTTAAAGCTTGGGGTGAAGCCGCTGCCTGTTATAGATATATGCATTACCAGGCGTATTGTTCATACAAGAATCAGAGTATGAAATTCACAATACCTCTTATAATAGTAAGTACTATTACAGGTACGGCGAACTTTGCTCAAGAAACATTTCCTCCTACTGTCCAACCTTTTGTACCATCCGCGATTGGTGGTTTGAACCTTATAACTGCCATCGCAACGACAATAATGCAATTTCTTAAAATTAATGAACTCATGGAAGGTCATCGCGTTGCTTCGGTCCAATACGGTAAAGTTTCGAGAACTATTCGACTCGAATTAACATTACCACTTTCAGAAAGAACACAAAACGGTACAAATATGATAGAAAATATGCGTGCGGAATACGATCGTTTAATAGAACAATCCCCAAACGTACCTAAATATATAATAGACTCTTTTGAAAAAGAATTTCCCGATGATAATGCATTTTTCAAACCAGAGATCATGCATATTCAACCAATAACACCTTTTAAAGCTATAGCAGAAAATACAATAATGACAAAATTGAAAGATGCTGTAGGTGGTACAGCAAAAAGAGAACTTAAAAAGGAACTCGATGATATACGAGGTAACGTACAAACTGCTAAGAAAACAATAAAAGCTGATATAGAAGGTAAACAACAACGTATAAATGAAATATCGGATTTAAAAGAAAAAGGACTCGTTAGTTTGAAAGGTGATCTCATGAAAGAAATACGTCGAAGAACTGAACTCATGGAAGTTGTGACTGAAATACCCAAAGACGAAACTGATACTACAGAATCTTCGACAGACGATTCGAAAGATAAACAATCATAATAAACATGGTTAAGTTAAAGAAACCAATACAAAATATATAAGGAATAATTTTCTTTTTTAAAGGGTCTATTACACGGTCTTGAAGAACATTATTATCTAAAAGAATATCTAAAGCCTGAGTAGTAAGATCGTCTCCTTCATCTGTCATGGATTCATTTGTTATAATAAAAAAAGAAAAAAAGAAAAATGTATTAACGCTCCATGAACATGAAATTAAAAAACTTAAACAGTATTTAGAAGAAAATAAAAACGTTTTTTTATGTGGACAATCTGGGTACGGTAAAACTTTTGTATTGAAAGAAGTTTTAAACGAATCAAATAGTATAGAAATATGGGATGAGACTCTGAGAAAAAAAGATATTTTTATGGATACTATAAAAAAATCTAATATGTATAGCTATATAGAAGATTACGAAAGTGATATACACGTTTATAAATCTATTATCGAATCTGTATCTAACGGTGATAAAATAACAAATAAACCTATAGTTATAACATCAAAAAATGTTTATTTTATAGACAACTTCGTTACAATTATTATACCTAAAAGAAGTGAAGAAGAAATAATGTCTCTTAAACCATCACACCCTAATTGTAAGGAAGCTGCTATACTGTGTAAAGGAAATATAAATAATTTTTTTTATTATTTAGATTTTCCAAGTACAAAAGATGTTTTTAAAACACCAAAAGATATTATAAATGACGTTTTATGTAACAATGAAAATATTGATATAACAAGTTCTTTACACGAACATGGTCATGTTTGGTCAGCTATTCAAGAAAATTATTTAGATGCTATAGACGATAACGCCGAAAAAATAACAAATTCAATAACAAACGCAGATGTATACGACGTGGAAATGTATAAAGGTGATTGGGACGTCATGCCTTTTTTTACACTAAACGCCATTAAAATTCCGAAAATGTATTTTACTAAAAAATTAACTCCTGAAAATATACGCCCGGGTAAGTTTTGGACAAAGTTTGGTAACCAAAAAATGAGACAACAAAAAATTAGAAATATACAAATACAGTCATCTTCTAAATTTAATCACCAAGAATTCATGTTATTTAGAATGTATGCACAAATGGGAGACGTTTCTAAATTTAAAGAGTATAATTTAACACCCCAAGACTTTGACGTCATGAACCATTTAGCTATACAAAATAAACTCAAACAACGCGAAGTTACAAAAATAAAAAAGTTGATTAAAGAAGAAATAACAAATTAAAAATAAAAGAATGTCTACAACCACTAACACGGATGATGAAGATGATTTTAAAATCACGCGTGTTATTGGTAACGAAATATTATATTACGGGGAAATCACCGACGATGATATCCTCGAATTTATAGAAGAGTTTAAGAAACTCGAAATCAAACTTCTTAAACAAAAGGCGGAACTCATAGGATACGAACCAGTTATACGCGTACACGTGTGTAGCGGAGGTGGTGATTTGTTCGCGGGTCTGAGTGCGATGAACATACTCGAAAAGTCTCGTGTTAAGGTTATCACGATCGCACAAGGTGAATGTGGTTCGGCGGCAACGTTCCTTCTTTTAGGTGGACACGAACGTCTTATCGGTAAGAACGCACACGTTCTCATACACCAAATATCCACGACCGGGTTTTGGGGGAAATACGAGGAAGTTAAGGATGAAATGAAAATGTGCGATAAACTCATGGATATGGTTAAGAAAACGTACCTTGAAAAGACGTCTATTCCAGATAAACAACTTAAGAAACTCATGAAACGTGATATATACTTAGACCCTAACGAATGTATCAAATACGACGTCGTTCGCGATCTTTATTAATATCGACGTTGCGTTTATACAAACCAATAACGGTCGCGATTATTAAAAATATACACAGTGTATTTGCGTTTAGAGGTATAACTGTGTTTTCTGGAGGTTTGAGTCGTTCCATTCGGCTATAGTCGACGACGGGTATTTTATCCGCCATTCTCTACTATACCTGAATAAAAATTTCAAACACAAAAAACACACTTAGAGTTTTTTTACTTGTATAATTTAAATGAAAAGAGTTGCTATTGATCTCGACGAAGTTCTCGTCTCGTTCGTTAAACCTATGGCAAAGTTCCGTGGCTACAAAATGCCGACCACGAAAAAGTACCAGTATGTTTATAAAGATATGTTTAACATTACGGAACTCGAATCGCGAAACATGGTCCATGACTTTTACGAATCAGAAGAGTTCGCAAAACTTAAACCGATAAAGGGAACGTGCAAACAAATGGGTCATTTACGCGATTACGCCGATAAAATGTATATCGTCACAGGTCGCCAGGATTACGCGCGTGACCAAACTGAAAAGTGGTTAAGGTACTGGTTCCCCAATACGTTCGACGATCTTATCATGACCAATAGTTATACGGATCACGAAATCGAAAAACACGAAATTTGTCGTAGTCTTGCACTCGATTCTATCATAGACGATAGTTTTGACGTGTGTACCAAATGTAATCGTATCGGTATCGACGCGTATAACATTGTAGGGTACGGTGGTAATATTACGTACCCATGGTCTGTAGATTCAAGTATGGCACGGACGTGGGATTAGTATTTAATTAATACAATACCCGATCCACCGACGCTACTATTTGCAGAACCTAAACCAGTTGCACCAGCACCGCCACCACCGGTATGTTTTTGAGCGGCAGGTGGGTTAGTAGAACCCGTGCTATCAGCACCACCACCGTTACCACCAACGCCACCAGTACCATTATTAGTCTGGTTTCCACCACCGCCACCACCTGCAAACCAACCCGAATCCCCATACGTCGTTCCAAAAATCGATGAATAATCTTTACCAATACCTCCTGTTCCCTCGGTACTAGACGAAGAATCAACACCAGCTCCACCGGCACCACCACCACCACCTCCACCTCCCGAACCAGATGTCATGCCTGCACCACCATCAGTTCCAAACCCACCGGAACTACTTGTAGATTGTGTACCTGTACCACCACCACCGGTTTGATTACCACCCCCTCCCGAACCACCTGTTCTACCAGGTGTTCCATTATATCCACCACCACCGCCACCAGCTATTGCAGTATCACCAAAAGCAGATGTATTATGTCCATCACCACCAGAACTACTACCACTCGTGCTAGTCCCCCCATTACCAATAATAATTGTCTGTTCACCCGAAATTGATATGTTATTAATATATTTAAGCCCACCAGCTCCTCCTCCACCACCGCCATCACCACCACCACCACCACCACCGGCAACCAATAGAATAAATGCACCAAATGAACCAGAAATTGGTGTCCATGTATACGTCGTTTTCGTACTCGTTGTTGATGTACCACTACCCAGTGTTCCCCACGTATACGTACCCGCTGCCGTATCGGAATAGACGTGTCCAGCGGTTGCTGCTGCCGTCACAGACGAATACGCGCTCGAATAATCACTCGAACTAAACGCACCGTG
>Ga0066371_10000026_pt1 | contig 30098 bp, 28 predicted proteins | sample Knorr_S15_td_DCM_FD_71214 | JGI IMG/M metagenome (GOLD analysis project Ga0066371, IMG submission 71214) | Marine microbial communities from Southern Atlantic Ocean transect - Knorr_S15_td_DCM_ad_63m_LV_B | ecosystem: Environmental > Aquatic > Marine > Oceanic | place: Southern Atlantic ocean... | reverse complement strand
TAAAGGCACTATCAAGAACAGCTACAAAGATAGCTAAAACAAAAGGCTACAAAGCCTCAATATCAATCGTCTATGATGAGGATGGGATAGGATACCTTCAAACCACCGAAGAAATCTCCGGGGTCACACACCGTGGGAAAATTACATCTGCGTTTTTGAGATCCAATGATTACAAAATCTTTGACAGGATTCAAAAGGCAAGCAAACAGTTTCCAGGAAAGGTTGTTACAGAAGTAGGAAGTGAGGATCTTAAGGAATATGACAACATAAACAAATGTTTAAGCGATATATTATTCGCTTCAAAGCGAGGAGTAAGTGTTCAAAGGTATAAGGGATTGGGCGAAATGAACCCTGACCAATTATGGGAAACAACACTAGACCCATCATCTAGGTCACTTCTAAAAATACAAGGCAAAGAAGAAGATAAAGAAACATTTTCAATATTAATGGGAGACGAAGTGCCACCTAGAAGAGAGTTTATTGAAGAAAATGCGCTTAATGCGGGCAATATTGACTTTTAAGCGCTATAAAATACATTAATTGTTCGAAAAAACAGCAGTAATATAAGAGAAATTAGCTTACTATATTTAGATCTATCCATGCTCTTGCTGTATCGTTGATTTCATCGAGGTCCATTTCTTCTGTTTTGTAGGGCTTTCCAATAACAAATTTCACCTCCCCTCGGCGCTTCAACCACCCCCTTCTTTTCCAGTATTTCCCTGCATTATGAGAGATGGGCAACACAAGAGAGCCAGTTTCCTTGGCCAATATCGACCCGGATAATCCATAACGCTTTGATTTGTTATATTCCACCCTTGTGCCCTCTGGAAAAATTATTATCCAGTTGCCGCTCTCCAGTCTTTCTTTTCCCATCTCCCTGACTTTTTTGATCTCCGAAGAGCCACGCCCTCTTTTAACTGGTATCAGTTTAAAACGCTTAAAAACCCCTCTAAATATTGGTAGATACATCAGCTCATATTTTCCAACCCAGGATGATGGGCTAAAATGCTTTAACAATATAAATATTTCATATACAGAGGAGTGTTTCACAAAGATCACGCACCTATTTTTTGGTACATTTTCTAACCCTATTATTTCATATGTAAGACCACAGATAGACCGGCTCAAAAAAATATTAACCTCGGCCCAGGCCTTCGCAATAGACCACCGTTGTTTTTTAGTGACAAATGGGAGTAGTGCCAAAGGGGCCAGCAACATAAAACTTATAAACATTAATGATGTGTATGTGATTGATCTTATATAGACCATCTGAACACTATTTAACAGCGCTTATATAGGACTCTTTCAGCTCAGAAATCAAGACCGTGGTTTGTTTCATCGTATCTCTGTTTCTAATGGTAACCGTCTTCTTCTCAAGACTATCAAAGTCAACTGTTATACAAATAGGCGTCCCCACCTCGTCGTGCCTTCTATAGGCCTTTCCAATGTTTCCAGTATTCTCTAAAAATACTCTTCCCATCCCAAGCGACTGAAGCGATTGTTTAATTTCCCTTGCCAAGTTAACAAGCGACTCGTTGTTTTTCTTTAGTGGTATCACGGCAGCTTTTATGGGTGACAAGTGCGGCTTAAGCTTTAATACGACTCGGGTTTTTTTGTCGCCAATGTCTTCTACAGAATAAGCCTCGTTTAGCACCGCTAAAACACCCCTATCTACACCAGCAGATGGCTCAATAACATATGGCACATACCACTTTTTAGCCTCAAGATCTTGAACCGCAAGACGCATTGTTGACTCTTCGTTCTCGATTACCTCAGCGCTTAACGACAAATCTTTTTGGTTTTTTGTGTGTGAGCCCAAGTCAAAATCAGTCCTGTTCGCAATCCCTTCTAACTCTTCAAGACCATGTGGAAAACGGTACATAATATCAACCGTCTTTTTTGAATAGTGAGCAAGCTCGTTTTCGGGCACATCATATATTTCGATATTTGAACGACTGATACCTTGCTTCTCCCACCATTGCAGCCTCTGTTCTTGCCAGTATTCTAAGGCGTCATCATCTTCACCAGGCTTTACAAAATACTCCAACTCCATTTGTTCAAACTCACGCAACCTGAAAATAAAATTTCTTGGGTTGATTTCGTTTCTAAAGGCCTTACCAATTTGTGCTATTCCAAAGGGTATTTGCCTAGAGGTCGAGTCTTGAACATTCTTGAAGCTCGAGAATATATGTTGGGCTGTTTCTGGCCTTAGATAAGCAAAGCTTTCTTCGTTTTCAACTGGGCCTACAGGTGTTCTGAACATCAAATTAAACGGTCTGGCATCCGTCAGCTCTTCAGACCCGCATCCCGGACATTTTCCCTCGATAACCAGGTCTTCTCTCCACCTCGATTTGCAAGCCTTGCAATCAACCAGCGGATCTGAAAATGTATCTTCATGACCAGAGTATTTGAATAGCTCCTGCTTCGATAATATTGATGCGTCTAAACCCTCAACATCATCCCTTTCAAAAACCATGGCGCTCCACCAAGCGCTCTTTAAATTGTTTTTAAGCTCTACCCCAAGAGGACCATAATCGTAAGCTCCTTGGAGGCCGCCATATACTTCACCAGACTGAAATACAAAACCTCTCCTTTTACAGAGCGACACCAACTCATCCATGTTTTTTGCTGTCAAGAATGTACCTCGAAACGTTATTGAAAAATTATATCTTTCTTTTTTAAGAAAATATAAGGCTTTAAAAACAAACATCGATTGAATGGTTTTTTGATCCCTAGTATTATTAAGTATGTTGGTTAATTTCCACGCGCAAAAATACATTTGGTTTTAAAACCATTGTGAGACGCAAGTAAGCGGAAGCTGAAGAAACGGATTCGTTTATCTCATGATCATTTCTTCTATTACCAACTCAATTTAACCGCCCTAATTGAAGGGGGTAATAATAGGAACTGAAAATGACAAATAAATACCAAACACTAAAAATAACCACTCTTTTCATTGCTGTAGTCTTCACAATTCCATCATTCGCACAGAATAGCGAACCAATGTTTGAAGAGATTATTGTCACGGCAGAAAAAAGAAGTGAAAGCCTTCAGGATCTATCACAAGCAGTTACAGTGCTGAGCGGGCTTGATTTAGACAACAGGCAAATCTCAACATTCGTAGACCTTAGCGCCATTGCGCCAGGTGTTAATGTAGCAAAAAACGAAGGCTTCAAAACTGTCATAACTATCAGAGGTGTCGGCTATGAAACCAACCAAAACGCAATTGCTACACCGTCAGTTTCTTATCACCTTGATGGCATTTATGTTGCTTCCCCATACTCGCTTCAAACAGACTTTTTGGATCTTGAGAGGATAGAGGTTCTCAGGGGACCACAAGGCACACTGTTTGGCCAAAACTCAACCGGAGGAGCCATAAATGTTGTGACACAGGCTCCAACAACAGACGAAACCTTCGGCTCTGCTGACCTAACAGTCGGCAACCATGGTTTGTTAAAAACAAGAGCATTCATCAATAAACCAATAAGCGATAACTTGGCAATGCGCGCCTCATTTATTTCAAACAAGAGAGATGGCTTTACAGAAAACCTCTCAAATGGCCAAGATCTTGATGATGCTGATAGCGTCTCTGCTCGTGTCCGCATAAGTTATGAGCCATCAGACACATTCAGGGCAAATTTTATGGCGCAAATGTTTGATGAGGACAGAAACGGGGCAGCTCAAAAAGGCATCATTGACCCAACTCCAGACCCAAGGCAGCTCCGGCAGAACTCACTAACTGAGCATAAGCTAGATGCCCAGCTCTTCAGCGCGGTTCTAGAGTGGGATTACGAAAATTACAGCATCAAGTCTTTAACAAGCTACCAGGTTGACGACATTCTTGTGAGAAGAGACAACGATAGAAATGATCTTAACTATTTACCCCCATTTGCATTGTTACCAAGCGAATATGATCCAGAAACAAACAAACAAAAAACAATCACCCAAGAAATTAACCTGGTTTCATCAGAGCCAATGTTTGGGAAGCTGGACTGGGTCGCGGGTTTCTTTTATCTAAATACAGAAATAGAAATCAGCATTTTAGAAAGGCTCGACTTCGGCTTTGATGGTGTTTTTGACCCGTTCACAATTGACGATGTTTACGGCTATAGTGGTGACTTTGGGTTCATAACAAATTCAAAACCAGAAAGAGACTCAACCTCGTTTTATGGACAAGGAACATGGAACCACAGTGACTCACTCAGAACTGTGTTTGGCCTGAGGCACACAAAAGACGAGGTATATAGTGCTGTTACAAACTTCTATGGTCGCTCAGGTACGGATATCTTAGAAACAGACGGAAATAAAGTAACGGGCAGGCTGGTTGTAGAAAAAGACCTTGATGACGACACAATGTTGTATGGCTCATTCACAAGAGGCTATAAGCCCGGAGGCTCTAACTTAACTTATGGCAGAGAAGATGTGGTCGCGCAAATAGTGGTTTTGCCAACCTTCCAGGAAGAGATTGTAGATGCTTTTGAGGTTGGCCTTAAAACAGACCTTGCTGACGGAAGAGCCAGGCTTAATGCAGCGGCCTTTTTTTACAACTATGAGGGCCTTCAATATCAAGCCACCGACCCAGAGGTTTTCGAGGGAGGGGTGGGAAACATTCCAGACTCAGAGATATATGGTGCAGAACTAGAGCTCTCCACATTCTTGTCTGATTCAGTCGTTCTTGATTTGAGAATGTCTTGGCTGGACACGGAAATAACAGCCGACCATCTTGCATTGGATAATGTCGAATCCGAAGCGGCAACAAACGCATTATTGGGACAAGGCATCGGGCTTTTTAGTAACGAAGTACAAAGAGCACGCGCTGGAAGAATTCAAAATGTCAGAGGCAATGAGCTGGCTAAAACACCGAGTTTCACAGGCAATGTTGCGCTCAACTGGAGCAATGAGCAGAGCTGGGGTGAGCTGAAGGGCACGCTTCAATATACCTACCGAGGAGGATTTAAACATAGAATCTTTAATAACTCGCAAACAGATATTGTCCCGAACTACGATGTACTAGATGTGATGCTCGGATTTTATCCATCAAGCGCTGAGAATCAGCATTTTGAGATAATCGGTAAAAACCTATTTGATCAGGATGGTATAAACGCACGATTTACTGATGTTTTTGGTGTTGGTGCGACAGGAGATGAGCTAATTGCGCCAAGGCAGATAATGTTAAGGTTCGTTACACAGTTCTAGATCATGAGGGTGCCTTTAGGTATAAAAACCGGAAGCACAGCTAAAGAACAATGCAAAAACACTTTATACAATCTCAGCAACTTTTAAAGGACTCTTATGAGCTTGCCTGGAAGGTTTACCAGAGCGGCTTTAGGCCAAACTACATCGTAGGGGTTTGGCGAGGGGGCGCACCTATTGGGATAGCTGTACAGGAGTTTTTGGATGTTCTTGGAGTAAAATCAGATCATATAGCAATCAGAACATCATATTACTCAGGCATCGCTGAGCGAAAACAAAGCGTCCAGGTTTATGGCTTAAATTATGTAATTAAGAAGCTTGAATCTGAGGACTCTTTATTAATAGTAGACGATGTTCATGATACAGGCATCTCAGTTGACCAAATAATTAGGGACCTAAAAAAAGCATGTAAAAAAAATACACCAGCAATAAAAGTAGCAACCCCATATTTCAAACCAAACAATAACGAAACAAATAGAACGCCAGACTACTTTCTAAACGAAACAGACCAATGGTTGGTTTTTCCACACGAGCTCGACGGACTCACTGTAGAGGAAATTACCCAAAATAAACCCGAGCTCTCAGGCCTAATTGATGAAATTAAACCCCTTCTAAAAAAGTAACTGAGCAGATGAGCGATGTTGTAATCATTGGCGGAGGGCAGGCAGGATGTATGACCGCAATTAACCTCAGAAAACAAAAGTATGAAGGAGGCATTTCTATTATTACAAATGAGGCGTACCACCCCTACCAGAGGCCACCACTTTCAAAAGGGTTTCTTACCGGGTTGAGCAAACAGGAAAGCTTATTTTTTAAATCAGAAAGCTACTACAAAAAAAATAATATCAACATATTGTTGAAAACCCTGGTTTCTAGCATAGACAAGAAAAAACAAGAAGTGCTTCTAGAAGATGGGAGGCGTATAAAATACAAAAAACTTGTAATCGCCACCGGAAGCAAGCTCAACAAAATAACCTCACAAGAAGATAAAAAAATAATTTATCTTAACTCCATTTCTAATGCAATATCCCTCAAACAACAACTCAGTGAAAACAAAAGCATCGGGGTTATTGGCGCAGGATACATAGGGCTCGAGATTGCTGCAACAGCAATAAAAATGGGCCTTAAGACAACAGTTTTTGAGGCAGAGAAAAGTATTATGCAGCGATCAGCAAGCACTGAGTTAGCAAGCTTTATAAGGAGCTACCATGAAAAAATGGGCGCCGAGTTTAAGCTCGGCGCTAAGGCACAAACAATAGAACCTCAAGACGAGAAGGTAAGGGTCATACTAAATGATGGATATAGCTCCAATCTTGATTTTGTTGTCATCGGCGTGGGCGTGCAAGCTGAGAGCTATATAGCACAAGAGGCTGAAATTGAGTTTAAAAACGGCATAGTGGTAGATGAAAATTGCCTGACCAGCGATGAAAATATTTATGCCGCAGGGGACTGTGTAAGCTATTATTTTTCTAGATACAACACAAGACACAGGCTGGAGTCTGTCCAAAACGCCATTCAGCAGGCGGCCATCGTCTCTTCATCAATTATGGGTGAGCCCACCCCATACAACTCGATACCATGGTTTTGGTCAGATCAGTACGATTTAAAGATTCAGATTGCAGGACTCTCAAAGGGTTGTGATTTAGCGGTTATTAGGGGCGATAAAAATGAATGCAGGTTTTCAGTATGTCACTTTAAAGACAATAGGCTCATAGCCCTAGAATGTGTGAATGACCAAAAAACATTTATGTTAGGAAAAAAACTAATTGAGGCAGGCAGCAAAATCACTCCCAACGCCATGGAAAACAAGCAAACAAATCTCAAGGACTGGAGATAAATATGAAGAAGATTGTTGGAGGCGCTCTTTTTTTTGGGTCTTGGTTGATTTACGCTTTGCTAATCTTCATTGCCGCAGATTCTGAGCGGACTGTTGCAGAAAAATTTGGCATCGCGGCCGCTTTATATGGTTTAAGCTGGGTTACATTCTTGGCAGGAAGTATTCTTCTTGGACCAGAGCTTATAGAAAAGATTAAAATAATAATACGACCAAAAAAAGAAAAATAAGATGCCATCATTTGAAGCCATTATTTCTGAAAAAAAACATGCTGAGGCTGGAGATGTAAGACGCAAAAACAAACTTGGCGGCCTAGCAATCGACTTTAGCGGACAACGCTTTAACCAGGGCTATCTCGATTCATTTATGGAGCACATAGAAGCATCAAAGGTAATTGAAAGGTTTGTTGCGATTTATTCTGGCGAGCAGGCAAACATCACAGAAAAAAAATCAGCTGACCACTTTGGGTATAGAAAAAAAGACACAGATAAAGAACAAAGATTTGTAGATGAACAAGAAAAAATGTCAAGTCTCAGTGAGCTCATCAAAAAACAAAACTACGAAGCAATCATTTTTTTTGGAATCGGCGGCTCACAGCTTGGCCCCGAGTTGATACAACAAGCGCTCTGCCATAACACTAGACACAAAGTTATCTTTATAACCGGTAGTGACCCAATGGAGGCAGAGCATAAAACAAAAGGGCTCAACCTTGAGGCGTGTGCTTTCATACTGGCGTCAAAATCTTTTTCCACAATAGAGACACTAAAATCATTTGAAACTGTGACCAAAAAAGCATTTATGGAAAACACCTACGCAATTACAACAAATAAGGCTGGAGCACAGACCTTTGGGGTCTCAGATAAAAACATATTGTTGTTCAGCGAGGCAACAGGGGGAAGGTTTTCAGTATGGTCACCAATAAACCTGCTTTTTTTGATACAAATGGGAGAAAAAGCCATATCAGAATTTTATTTGGGCGGGCAAGAGGCGGACGAAAACCTCTTAAACGCCAAATCAATTGAGAGCAGTGCCAGCATCAACTTATCTGCCCAGGATATTTTGCACAACAATATTTTGAATAATGAGACGACCGCAATACTCGCATATGATTGGCCACTGAGGGGGTTTTATAAATATGCTCAACAACTTGAGATGGAATCAAATGGCAAACAAGTAGATCAAAATGGTGAAAGTTTAGGCTATCAAACAAGCCCAATTATTTGGGGCGGATATGGCCCTGTATCACAACATTCTTTTTACCAGCAAATTTTTCAAGGGACAAAAGACATGAACTTATATTTCCTTGCCGCAAGAGGGGGCGAAAACAAACTCAACACAGCACAATACCTGGGGCAAACACAAAGTTTATCAGAGGGCACCAAATCAAATGAACCGCCACACAAGCAGGTGAACAAGAGGCGTTTTACCACCATAGAGATGAACAATATTTCGCCTAGGACAATTGGAAACCTCATTGCAACCTGGGAGAACAAAACCATAATCAATAGCCTTGTTTGGAACATCAATGCATTTGATCAATGGGGCGTTGAGCTTGGAAAATCAAACACAAAAAAATATTTAAAGTAAAAAAACCCAAAATGCCCATCAAAAAAGAGCCCGTTTTAATTGTTGGTGCCGGACCTGTTGGCCTGACATCAGCACTAAGACTGAGCCAACTTGGAATCAGGTCAATTGTTATTGAGAAAAATACAACGATACAGAGTGAGCTCAGAGCAAGCACTTTTCATCCCCCCACTATTGAAATGCTAGATGAGGTCGGCATCGCTGAGGATTTGATAGCAATTGGCCTGAAAACCAAATGTTGGCAATTTAGGGTTCATGAGACAGGCGAAAGAGCAGTGTTTGATTTGGGGCATTTAGCGCAAGACACAAAATACCCCTTCAGGCTCCAGGTTGAACAGAAAGAGCTCTGCAGGATTGCAACAAAGAAAGCAGAGGCTGATGAGAGCATTGATCTAAGAATGGGACACAGCCTAGAGGACTTTGCTCAAAAAAAAGATTTTGTCGAAATAGTTGCTAAGCGTAAAAACCATGAAAAATATAAAATTGAAGCGCCAATCTTAATAGCAGCAGATGGAGGCAGCAGCAAAATAAGAAAAACCATGGGCTTGGAGTTTTCAGGATTAACTTATCCAGAAACAACCATATTGGTAGCCACAGAGTTCCCTTTTCACGAACACATAGAAGGGCTATCAAATGTGAATTATGTCTGGAGCGGTTGGGGAACTTACTCATTACTTAGGCTGCCAGGAATTTGGCGCTGTTCATTATATCCAGACAAAAATCAAAGCATTGATCAGGCCACAAAAATAGAGAGTATCAATGAAAAACTGAGACGAATCGTTCCAAATCAGACTGACTTTAAGATCTTAGAGGTTAGACCATATAAGGTCCACCAAAGAATATTAGATAAGTATGATCATGGAAGGGTTGTCTTTATTGGAGATGCGGCCCACTTGAACAGCCCATCTGGCGGCATGGGAATGAACGGCGGAATACATGACGGGTGGAACCTCGCAGAAAAAATAAAAAGCATTTTTATTGATGGACTACCACTAACAAGGCTCAGCCTTTATAGTGATCAAAGACAAAAAATAGCTAAAAATGAAATCTTAAAAAATGCGCATAAAAACAGGTCAAGAATGCAAGAGAGAGATAAGGTTTTTAGGGCGGCAGAACTAGAAAGGCTTAAAAAAATAGCAAATGACCCCAAAAGCTCCAGAGAGTTTTTATTGAGATCAAGCATGATCAAGGGGCTTAGAGAGGTAGAAAAGCAAATAACACAATCATGAGAGACTACGCAATTAAAGGAAGGTTAGCAGTAGCAACACCGCAGGCAAACCCAACAGTGGAGGCTGAGGTTAGAAGGATTCTCCCTGATGAAGTAGATTATTGCACGGTGAGGCTTTTGAGCGAAAGCAAGGATCCAAAAACAAGATTAATTGAATATCTAACATCGCTTCCAGAAACAGTAAAAAGTCAATTTTCAGGAATGAAAGCAGACACACTTCTTTTTGGGTGCACCGCAAGCTCATATTTAACAGATGAAAATACAGAAAATGAAATCATGGCGAAGGCAAGCGAGATTCTTAACGGCGCAAAAATAGTCAATGCAGCAAGAGCAATTAAAGAATACTTTAATCAAAACAAAATAAATAAAATTGGAATTTTGACCCCGTATCCTGAATGGCTTCAAGCGCAGGCAGAAAGATACTGGACAGAACAAGGTTTTGAGGTTGCTGCTATAGAGCGTGTTGATATCGGGACAGAGGACACCTATAAAATTTATGACCTTTCATCCAAAGATGCAAGACCAGGCATGATGAATTTAATAGAGAGCAACTGTGAAGCGATATTAATTTCAGGCACAGGCATGCCATCATTGAGACTAATCTCTGAGTTTGAGCAACCAAACAAAAAAATCATTTCATCTAATTATGCAATGACCCTAATTGGGTTATCCTATCTAGGTTTGAAGCCCAGAAAAAAAACAGAGTGGCTTTCTTAAAAATACAACAATATGAAAAGAGTATGACACCAAAAATCGTAACAAGTTTTATTCAAGGAAAGTGGGTGGAACCCAAGGAAGGGGCTCACAAAATAAAAATAATCCACCCAGCAGATGAAAAACATGTTTCAACCCTTTATGAGGCAGACGCCAACGAAGTGAAATATGCCGCAGAGTCTGCGAAACAAACATTTGAAAGTGGCGTATGGTCAAAAACAAGCATAGACGATAGAAAATCTGTTTTATTGGCAATCAAAGACCTTATTGTCGAGAACAAACAAGAAATTGCAGAACTAGAGGTAATGAATACCGGCGCCCCAATTGCGCAAGCCTACGGTAGGCAAATACCAAGAAGTGCGATGAATTTTGAGTTTTTTGCTGAGTTTATCTCTCAGGCGTCAAACCCTATTTTCGATCAAAACCCAGACTACATTACCTATGTTAGAAGAGAGCCGATTGGCGTTGCGGGGCTGATAGCACCATGGAATGCGCCAATGGCACTAGCAACAATGAAAATTGCTGGAGCAATTGCATTTGGAAATAGCTGTATATTAAAACCATCTGAATTGACCCCTCTCGGGTTTGTCCCCTTCATGAACCTACTTAAAAAAGCAGGCTTACCAGATGGCGTCATAAATATGGTGAACGGGAGAGGAGAAATTACCGGCGCTGCCATTACTAAAGAAGAGAAAATTGATGTAATTGCTTTTACCGGAGGAACAGAAACAGGAAGGATAATCGGCGCAGAGTCAGGCAAAACACTTAAAAAAATCGTGACTGAGCTTGGGGGCAAGTCCGCAAACATTATATTTTCAGACGCAGACTTTGAGCGCGCGCTAGATGCAGCAATGATTGCAATATTTTCAAATAATGGCCAACAATGCTTGGCCGGCTCCAGGATTCTTGTTGAGAAACCCATTGCGAAAGAGTTTAAAAAGAGAATGGTTGAAAGGGCCTCAAATCTGATTATAGGAGATCCTTTTGATCCAAGAACAGAGATTGGCCCTCTTATTTCAAAAGGCCAAATTGAGAAAGTTTTATCATTTGCTCAAACAGCCAGCGAGTCAAGTGAGACCAACATACTATATGGGGGGAGGCGGCCAGATGGTTTTGAAAAAGGCTATTATTTTGAGCCCACCATTGTGGAAGCAAAAAACAACCAAACAACTATTTGCCAAGAAGAAATTTTTGGGCCTTTCGCAACCATTCTGGAGTTCGAAGGCATTGATGAGGCCCTTCAAATAGCAAATGATAGCGAGTTTGGCTTGGTCTCTTACGTCTGGTCCACAGACATCAGGAAGATCATGAAGGCGCAAGCCGAAATTAGAGCAGGGGTAGTTTGGGTCAACACGCCACTGATGAGAGAGCTCAGAGCACCCTTTGGCGGATATAAAAATTCTGGAATCGGTAGAGACGGCGGAGAATGGAGTAGAAATCTGTTTACTGAGGAAAAAACGGTTTCCATTCCTTTAAAAGACTTCCCAATTGCGAAGCTTGGGGGAATATCAGGTGAGTAGTTTCAAATTAAGTTCTTTTCATATAGCTTTTATCGTCAGCATCGCTTTTTTGTTTGGATATGTTCTTTTGGCATCAATGGGACAAATGCTCTCTGTTGAGCCAGGCCTTACCATAGGCGGTATTTCAAGATGGTGCGAAAGAATAGTGGATGGAATATTTAGAGAGCCCGCCAATGCTTTAAGCAACCTTGGTTTTATGATCTCGGGGCTCGTAATGTTCAAAGTCTTATCTGATGAAAAACCAAGAGAAAACCAAATGTTTTATGGTGTAAATAAAACATCAGGAGTTTTTGCTGCTGCAGTAATCTATCTTGGACCGGGATCAATGCTCATGCACGGAACCCACACTGAATGGGGACAGTGGGCAGACAATTTGAGTATGGTGATGTTTATCGTCTTCCCATGGATTTATAATCTTAAGTGTATGGGGGGCTGGAGTGAAAACCGCTTTGTTGCGATCTATATTTTAGTGGTCGCAACATACGCCATAACAAGGTGGGTGTTTGGAGATGGCCTTGGAATCGGCTTAGACCTTTTTGGTTTATCGATCGGGTTATGGGTTATCTCTGAGTGTTTGCACAAGTTTTGGTCACCTACCTTTAGGTGGCTATCAGGTTTTGTGGGATTTGTAGTTGCTGCTGTTTTTGGAATTCTGCCCACAGAGATCATACAGGATCCAGCCGCATACTGGTGGACCATTCTTTTTTGGGTGCCAGCAGTTTTCTCAAAACAAAAACCAGACACGATAAGAACATACAATCCCTGGTTTTATCTGGGGGTCGGAACCTATGTCACAGCATTTACAATATGGCTCAACCAATGGTCAGATTATCTATGTTATCCAGATTCATGGCTTCAACCACACGCTGCGTGGCATTTGTTGTCCGCGCTTTCAACATGGTTCTTTTTTGTTTTTTTTAGAACAGAAAAAAGCATTGGTTCATAGGGGCTCGAGGTGTTAAAGCCAACCTTCATTCAAGCAATTCTGGCACTAATGTTCATTTTATCAGCGCTTGACACAGGCGCTGGAACCTCCCCTGCGGATTATTCAAGAGAACAGATTAAAGCGCTTCCAGAAAACGATATTTGGTGGACCAAAAATGGGGAAACCATGCTTTGGAGCTTTAAAAACCTTCATACCATTTTCCCAACGGTCACCGTTCACCGCGAAGGCCAGGCTAAGCTTCTAGAGCGAGAAATAGACAATGCCATCGGCTCTATAGAGGTTCCCACTAAAACCGGCAAAATGGAGTTGAACTCATTTTTAGATAGCGATGAATCAACCGCAATATCATTACTTGTGGTAAATGAGGGCAGGGTTGTTTATGAACGCTATCCTAGAATGCAACCATATGAGAAACCCGTACACTGGTCGGTCACAAAAATCATGGTTTCATCTTTGGTGAGCATATTAGAAGCAGAAGGCAAAATAGACACAGAACAAACCATTGAACACTATATTCCTGAATTGGCAGACTCTGATTTTCAAGGCATAAAAATCATGAACATACTAGACATGGCCACAGGCCTTAACTGTCCTGAGGAGTACATCGATAAGTCTGCTTGTTATTATGTTTACTCAGCTGCAATTGGAGATGGATATTGGGACGAAAGTTCGCCAGACAACCCTTATGAATATGTTTCAAGCCTGAGAGTGGGGAGTTTCGCAGAACAGGGAACACAATATGACTATTCAGGCGTAAATACATTTGTATTAGGGTGGTTGGTTGAAAAAATCACAGGGCTTCAGCTCCATGATGCAGTGAGCCAAATGATATGGTCTAAAATTGGAGCCGAGGCTGATGCATCTTTTTTTGCCCCAAGATTTGGCGTCCCTGTTATGCATGGAGGGCTTCTTGCAAGACCAATAGACCTAGCAAAATTTGGTTTGTTATTCACCCCAAGCTATGGAGCCGTCAGTGAGACGCCCATTATCAGCAAAGAGCACATTGACAAACTACTAAACGAAGGCAGGCCAGAGTTATTAGGCAAGTATCTTCCACAAGGAGCAAAACATAATATTTATCAGTGGGATATGGTCTTCGAAGACGGTACGATTTACAAAGGTGGTTGGGCTGGACAAGGAATAATTGTTAACCCAGTTCACGACTATGTCTTTGTTTGGAATAGTTATTTTAAAGACAAAAAAGAGAGCGAGACAAAACTAACCCCTATAATATTTCAATTATCAAAAACCTTAATTGGAGAAAAAAAGTGACAGGGAATTACTCTATCTATGGTAACGAGCTGTCACCCTATTCTGTAAAAATAAGATCATATTTTAGGTATAAAGAAATTGAGCACGAATGGATTGAGAGAAACCTAAAAAATAAAAAAGCATTCAGCAAGCTGGCAAAAATTCAAATCATCCCATTGGTGCACTGCCCAGATGGAGAGGTGCTTCAAGATTCAACGCCCATCATCCTCAAAATGGAAGAAAAATTTAAAAACAAACTGGTTGTGCCTAAAAACCCAGTCCTGGCTTTTTTATCAAGACTGGTGGAAGAATACTCAGATGAGTGGGTTGTAAAGCACATGTGCCATTATCGGTGGCATTATGAAGAGAACCTGGATGCCGCTGGAAAAAGGTTTGCAAAGCTTTTTGTGCCAGAAACAATCCAGCAAATTATTTGGTTGAGAACATATTTCTTAAAGAAAGCGACCAATGCCTTCAAGTCCAGGATGTCAAAAAGACTTTGGGTTATTGGATCTAATGAAGTAACCGGGATATCAATAGAGGAATCATTCAAAAACTTAATAGGGCTTCTTGGTAAGCACTTAGAGACAAGACCATATATTTTTGGCAACAGGCCTTCTATTGCGGATTTTGCACTATGGGGACACATTTATAATCTCAATAATGACGTCACTGGACAACGGCTTATTCGAGAGCGCGCACCAAAATTAAATGATTGGATCGAAAGAATGATAGACCCAGATGAAATGGGCGATTTTGAAACTTGGGGTGAACTAAAATCAACGCTTTTGCCCCTGATAAAGCAGGAGATTGCGGAAACTTTTTTGCCATGGGTTACGGCAAACAATGAAGCAATTAAAAACAATGAAGACAAGGTTTCAATAACCTTAAACGGAAGACCTTTTGAGCACAGAGTGACTTCCGTACAAAAGTTTCACATGAAGTCATTCAAGCTGCTGATGGAGCACTATGAATCAGTTTCGCAAAACCAAGAGTTAGAAGAGCTTCTTGTTGAAACGGGTGTTAAACGGTATCTGAATGCATAAGCTTGAGGTTTATCAGTCCTTATGGGGAATGGAACAAAGACACCCAACCAAAGAGGAGCCCTCAGATGAGCACAACTTTAAAAAAATTAACGGCGCCGGCTTTGCTGGGGCGACGATTGATTTGGCAGCCCATGAGATAGAGGACTTTCTAAAGAAAAAACATTATTTTATCGAGAATGATTTGAGGTGTATGGTCAATGCCTTTCCTTATTCTAAAGAAGACCTTTTGCCATTATTGAGACTGGCAAAAGAGTTTGACGCATGCTTTGTAAACATCATTGGGGGCGTTATGCCGATTGATTATAAAGATGCAATCCCCTTGGTCTACGATTGGATGGAGGAAGCTGACAGAGAGGGTGTAAAGATATTGTTCGAGACCCATAGAGACAGCCTATTGAATGATCTTTATTACACGCTTCAGTTGATCGAAGAGGTTCCTGAAATGAGATTGACAGCAGATTTATCACACTTCGTAGTGGACAGAGAAATGTGGACACCAATAAATAAACGAGATCAAAAATATATTCAAACAATACTCAATAGATCAGATTGCTTTCAAGGCAGAGTTGCATCGAGAGGGCAAATCCAAATCCAAATAGACTTTCCTCAACACAAGGAGTGGGTATCTATTTTCAAAGGTTGGTGGAAGTATGGGCTAGAGCAGTGGCATAAACGTCAAAAAGAGGACTCAACAGCCAGGTTTTTATGCGAGCTAGGACCGCCAACTAGTTATGCAATAACAGATGCAAACCAGTTAGAATTATCAAACAGATGGGAAGAAGCGTTGATAATAAAACAGTGGATAGAAGATATTTGGCGAGAGATAGAGCATGGTGAATAACTTTTCTTTCCCGGTGCTCGAGCATCCAGCGCCAGCTTGTGATAGCGATGGGGCCTTTGATCTAGCAAAGAGCTGGATGGATCTGGACAAGAGCACAACCATCACACCTCTGGTGAGCGAAAGGGATCGTAATTTTCTGGTTTCAACCAATAAAGAGAAAGCAATTCTTAAAATTTCAAACCACAAAGAAGAGAGAGGTGTACTAGAACTTCAGACTGATGCACTGCTTCATTTGCAAGAGACCACAAGCCTAAATCTGCCAAAGGCAAAAAAAAATATTGATGGCGAGTACCTACTTCAAAAGGATGTAGGCGGTGAAGATTGTTATGTGAGAATAGTGAGCTATTTAGAGGGCACCCCTCTAGACGATGTAAGAGCAGAGATTTCAGACCCAAGAGGGCTGCATTTGTCCATGGGTATTTTTTTGGCAAAACTGGGCAAAGGCCTTGATGGTTTTTCTCATCCCAATGAGAAACACCGACTGCTTTGGGATGTTGCACAAACAGAAAACCTTTTTGACCTTTTGGGCAACATTCAAGACGAGCAAAAAAGAAAAATGGCTGAACATGCGCTAATGTATTTTCAAAATAATACAAAAGAGCCATTATCAAAACAAAGAAAACAGGTCATTCACAATGACATGAACCCAGACAATATTTTGGTTGCTAAGGACGAGCCAAGCTCCGTTATTGGAATGATAGATTTTGGCGACATGCTCCTCGCACCACTAATCAACGACCTCGCTGTTGCCTGTTCATATGAGGTGATAAGAGAGGGTTCGCTTTTTGGAGGCTCTAAACAACTCTTGTTTGGCTACCATAATGAAAATAACCTTTTGGACGACGAAATCATTCTGCTGCCCATGCTGGTATACAATAGAATCGCTATGTCACTAATCATATCCGAGTGGAGGGCAAGCAAGCACCCAGAAAACAAAGAGTACATCCTTGGAAACATTAATAAAACATGGTCTGTTTTCGAAGGAATAAAAGAAGAGGAGCTTCAAAAAATCGGGACCGAGCTTTGCAAGCTTGTACAACTCAGCGGGAAAAAATGAACATACTAAGCAGGAGAAAGAAGCACCTCGGAAACGCGGATAAGTATTTTTATGAGAAGCCGCTGCATATAACCAGAGGCGAAGATGTTTGGTTGATTGATGAAAAAGGCAAAAAATTTTTAGATGTATACAACAATGTCGCACATGTCGGTCACTCAAACCCCAGGGTAACCGAAGCAATAACCCTACAAAGCAATAAACTGAACACAAACACCAGATACCTTCACGAAAATATTATCACCTTGGCAGAAAGGCTGGCAGCAACGACCGAAGAGGGATTAGATGTGGCCTATTTCTGTTGCTCGGGCAGTGAAGCAAATGATTTGGCGGTTCAGCTTTCAAAGGCACATACAAAACAGCAAGGATGCATCGTTCTTTCAAACGCATATCACGGAAACACGACAGAAATTTTTCAGTTAAGCCCAGAGGATTGCCCAAAGGAGCAAAGAAAAGAGTGGGTAAGAACCATCCCTGGACCTGGAGGCTTTTTAGACAATCAAAGCGCCTATATAGAAAGACTAAAAAAGGAAGCAGGGGTTCTTATTAAAAACGGGCATGGGATCGCTTGCTTTATTGCTGACAGTGTTTTTAGCAGCGATGGGATTTATGAGATACCAAATGACTTCCTAAAAAAAATTTATCAAGAGATAAGGGGTTTTGGAGGGGTTGTTATTGCAGATGAGGTTCAATCAGGCTTTGGCAGGCTTGGCGAAAAAATGTGGGGCTACCAAGACGATGCCGTCGTACCCGATATTGTAACAATGGGTAAGCCAATGGGAAACGGCCATCCAGTTTCTGCACTGCTTACACACAAAGACCTTATTGACTCACTAGATCAGGCATACAACGGCAATTCTTACTTTAATACATTTGGAGGAAATCCAGTCTCTGCAGCAGCAGCGCTAGCTGTATTGGATATTCTTGAAGAGGACAGCCTGATAGACAATGCCAGAGAGGTTGGACACTACCTAAAGAAGCAACTCGAGATAACTGCAAAAGAGAACGATAGCGTCATCGAAATACGTGGCAAGGGCCTATTTTTGGGCATTGAGCTTGATGATGCCTTGAAGGCAGAAAAAACCATGGAAGACATGATGCAGCAAGGTGTTTTGGTCGGCAAAACAGGGCCAAAAAATAGCGTGATCAAGCTTAGGCCCCCAATGACATTTAAAAAAGAACACGCAGATTTATTGGTGAATAAGCTCAATCTTTGTTTGGGAAGAATCAGCTAAGCTCAATAACAACAGGGGTGTGGTCTGAAGGTTTTTCAAGCCACCTTGGTTTTTCATCAATATAACTTTTTTTGCACAAGGGCTTGAGCTTATTTGAGATCAGTAATAAATCAATCCTCAGACCAAGATCTCTGGTGTAGGCGGCAGTTCTGTAGTCCCACCAACTGTGAAAACCAGCACCCTTTTCAAACAAACGAAAACTATCATGAAAACCAAGCGAAAGAATCTCTTCAAACATGGTTCGTTCTTGGGCGCTACATAAAATTTTATCTTTCCATTTTTCAGGATCATGAACATCTAGATCGCAGGGAGCGATATTAAAATCACCAAGGACAACCATCTTAGGATACTTCTTAAAGTCATCACGAAGCATTTTTTTTAGGTGCTCTAACCAATCAAGTTTATAAACAAATTTTTCAGAGCCAACGGCTTGCCCATTTGGAACATATACATTAACCACCCTTATATCCTCATGCGTGGTAGAAATAACCCTTGTTTGTGGGTCATCAAAACCAGTGATGCCCTTGCTTGTTTCGGATGAAGCATTTTTGATTATGTTGGCAACACCGTTGTATGATTTTTGACCAAAGGCTTCGACAGAATAGGACAATGACTCGAAAGCATCATAGGGAAAAAGCTCATCAACCACTTTTGTCTCCTGCAGCGCCAGCACATCAGGCTGATTCTCTTCAATCCAAGTAACCACATGATCAATTCTTGCCCTGATTCCATTAACATTCCAGCTTGCAATTTTCATAAAAACAAATCTAAACCATTTGTTTGTGAATGTAATGAAATATTACTAAAAAAGATCTATATTTATTTGTTAATAACTTAACAAAGAAATATGAAAGCAGAAATTTTTGGAAAAACTGACTGCATACATTGTGAGAAAGCAAAAATGCTATGCTCTCAGAAAGGCATTAAATATGATTATAAAGAGTTGGACAAAGATTTCGAAATGCAGTTTATCCTAGAGAAATTCCCAGGAGCGAGAACTTTTCCACAGATTGTCGTTGATGGAAAACACGTTGGGGGATTTGACGACCTTCTGGCTTTCTTAGACTAAGGGATATAAGGAGGACGAAATGAAAAAATTGATTTTCTTTGCAACAATTTTTGTTGCCACACAAACAGCCAATGCCAATGATCACAAAAGCGAAGCAATAATAATGAGTAAGCAAGAGTGCTCTGAGCTAAAGGACGGAATCACTGAACTTTTAATGACCGCAGACTATTACTGGAAAGAGGCCGAGAGGGACAGCGAAAACAAGGAGCTCTATGAAGCCATAGCATTTTACTCACAACAAGCAGCAAACTACTCCACGGTTTATGATGTATGGTGCAATTAATTCTCCACTTCTGACTGAAGACGGTTAACAACAGGCACCGTTTCTGGCCTAACACCTCTCCAAATAGAGAATGACTCCGCAGCCTGCTCAACCAACATCCCCCAACCCTGCAGAGCAAAACTAGATCCATTTTCAATGGACCAATCTTGAAAGAGCGTTGGCTGCCAAGAATAATTGACATCATATGAGTCAGCCCCTTTTATTGCAATTGTGCTAACAGAGGGAACCGTGTTTGATAATTGTGAAGAGGTTGTATTGATGACCACGTCATAGTTTCTGTCTATCTTTTCGCCTGAAACACAATCAATTTTGAAGAGGTGAAAAAATGCATCTCTCAGCGACTCAGCTTTTTTTTCTGTTCTGTTGGTTAAAGTTATGTTTTTTGGTCCCGCATCAATAATAGATGGCAAAATGCTCTTAGCGGTCCCACCTGCCCCGATCAAAAGAATAGAGCGATCCTTGATGCCTATGTTGTTGTTGACCAAGTCTCTGATCAGCCCAACACCGTCTGTGCTTTCACCATAAACACGGCCATCCTCAGAAAAAGAAAGCGTATTGACAGCACCACAATTTTTTGCCTGAGCGCCAAGCACATCTGAAAACTCATAGGCTAAACCTTTGAATGGGAGGGTTACATTAACCCCTCTACCGCCAGACCTAAAAAACTCCTCAACAACTGCAAAAAAGGTATTTTCTGTGGCCTCGAGCTTCTCATAGGAGATTTTATGGCCAAGCTGTTCGCCGAATAGGCGATGTATTTTGGGCGACTTGCTGTGCCCAATTGGGTTTCCTATTACCGCATATTTATCCACTGATTGGTGTGTTGCTAATCACGAATTACTTCGTTAGTAAGTATATCAATAATTCTTGAAGGTTTTGCATTTGCAGATGATGGACCTTCCAGTATGAGGTCAACAATACCTGAAAGCCCACTTTGGACTTCAACATAGGATTTAAGCTCAGGACCCCCATGAAGATTTGCACTGGTAGAAACAATTGGTGATCGCAATACTGAGTGAATAAAAGGAACAGGACTTTCTTGAGTGACCCTTATGGCGATTGAATCATGTTTTCCTGTGATCCAAGATGGAGCATATTCTGTTTTTGGAACCAAGTAGGTCGTTGGCACTGCATGCTCATTTTCAATAACTTCCTTTTGCTCCCTGTTAATATCAAGCCATTTTTCAACTCCACCCAAGGAGGCTCCCAATAAAATTAAGCCCATGTTTACAGGCCTTTGTTTAATTTCAAGAAGCCTTTGTACAGCTTCTTTATTTTTTGGATCACAACCCAGGCCGTAAACTGTATCCGTTGGGTATGCAATCACACCTCCAGATTTGAGGGCCTTGGCTACTTGGCGGCCTTCTTTGATTTTCTTTTACCTCTTTTTTTGGCAGGGGCTTTTTCTAGTAGATCGAGGCAGTCTTGAAGTTCCAAGCTTTCCGGCTCCTTGTCTTTTGGTATTGAGGCATTCTTTTTGCCATCTGTAACATACGCACCCCATCTGCCGTCCACAATTTTAATAGGGCTGTCATCAAAAGTTTTAAGAGCACCAGAGCCTCTCGAGCTTGATATGCTTGAGAGAGCTTCTTCAAGATCGACAGAAAAAGGATCAAGCCCTTTTCGCCCCCTGAAGTTTTTTGAGCCGCGTTTGAAATAAGGTCCATATGGACCAATTGTCACTAGGATTTTTTCTCCTGACTCAGGATCAGCGCCGAGCTCTTTTGGTAAGCTCAAATAATCTAGGGCCCTCTCAAAAGTGATGTCTTCTATTGAGTCTGTCTTAAGCAAGCCAACATATCTGGGTTTATTGCCATCTTCTTTGGACCCAAGCTGAACTGTTGGACCATATCTTGCTTCCCTGACAATCACGGGCTCATTTGTTTCAGGATGGTAACCAAGAATATTTTCACTCGGTTTGTTGAGAAGCTCACAGGCCACCTCAAGGTTGATCGAGAACAGAGACTGACCCTCTTTTATGGCCGCCCACTCAAGCTTTTCATCTTTTTCCATGTCACCCACTTGAACAGCTGGACCATTTTTCGTCATTCTTGCGAACACTGGCCGGCCTGTTTCTGGGTGATTGCCAAGAGGCCTTTGAGGATTTACATCTTTTCTTGTTACCACATCGCTGACCTCATCGACCGTATCTATCAAGGGAGACCAAAAATCATTCAGAACATCTTCCTTGCTTTTTTGCCCACTAGAGATTTCATCCAAATTATTTTCCATATTTGAGGTGAATTCATCGCTGATGTACCCACCAAAGCGCTCATTTAGGAAATTACTTACAAGTCTGCCCATGTCAGATGGCTCATATCTTTTCTGCTTTAACAAAATATATTTTCTGTCTGTAAGTTTTGAAAGTATATCAGCATAAGTTGAAGGTCTTCCGATACCCTTTTCCTCTAGCGCCTTAATCATGCTCGCGTCGTTGTAGCGAGGAGGCGGATCAGTAAAGTGCTGAGTTTTTATGAGCTCCTTGAAGCCAATCGCATCGTTCTCGCTGATCAGAGGGGGTTTATTGTTTGTAACCTCTTCTTGGGTCGCCTCTAAATAACCGCTGAAAATAAGCTCTTGGTCAGAAAAAGAAAACGCTGCCAAGCTCTCATCACCAGTAGGCACGAACTCAATTGAGGTTCGTTCAAAAACTGCATCTTTCATTTGAGATGCAACCGTTCTTTGCCAGATCAGCTGGTAGAGTTTGAATTCATCTTCTTTGAGAATCTTTTTGGCATCAGCTGGAACAAGGCTTACATCGACAGGAGTTATTGCGCCATGCGCCTCTTGTATATTCTTGGCCTCTTTTTTGTTTTTATAGTTTCTAGGCTGGACAAAATCTTCCCCAAACATGCTCGCAACTTGCCCCCTTACAGCAGGAAGCTTTCCTTCATCGATTTCAATGGAATCAGTTCTAATATATGTGATTAGACCACCACCCTCGCGCGCGTAGAGTGATTGAGCGATTTGCATTGTTCTTTTTGGCGTAAAACCAAATCTATTGGACGCTTGTTGTTGGAGCACGGACGTTCTAAAAGGCTCCCTTGGTGAGCGCCTAATCGATTTTTTTGTAATTGACTTTGCTACAAGGCCTTTTTGACACTGATCTTCCAGATCTTTGCCCACTTCTTCAACAAGTTTGGTTGAGTCAAAAGTGAATTTTTTAACAGGCTCTTGTTTAAAAACCGATAGTTTGGCTTCATAGTCACCATCTTTTTCTAGTTTTGCTGAAATCGTCCAATACTCTTGGGGAACAAAAGCCTCAATTTCTCTTTCACGCTCTACAATCATCCTTAGCGCGGGACTTTGAACCCTCCCAGCAGAGTGGTTGTTGCTTGGAAACAATCGCCACAATAAAGGTGACAATGTAAACCCAAAGTGCCTATCAAGCGCTCTTCTCGTCTCTTGAGACTGAACAAGATCCATGGCTATCTCACCAGGACTGCCTACGGCATCTTTCACTGCTTTTTCGCTTATTTCATAAAAAACAGCTCGCTTAATATCAGGCTGCTCAAATCGTGCATTTGAAATAATGTCTGCAACATGCCAGGCAATGGCTTCCCCTTCTCTATCGGGGTCTGTTGCAAGGATCACTTGCTCGGCATTCTTGGCCTCGCCCTTGATCTTTTTTACTGCGTCTTCTTTTCCAGGGCTGATAATATATTTCATGGAATAGCCATCACTTGGATCAATGGCATCTTTTTTTGGAAGCTCTCTTATATGACCAATCGTGGGTAAAACAGCATACCCATCACCCAGATATTTCTGGATCGTTTTTGCCTTAGCAGGCGATTCTACGATGACTAATTTACTCATAACGAATTAAACAAAAATCAGAACAAGGGTTGTCGAGGCTGTGATTATAAATACAAAAGAATTATTAATTCAATGTTTTTGGCGAATCAATTGCCTCGTCATTTTCGTAAGCATGCAGCCTGACTTCAACTGACGGCTCTTGAAAAAGCATTAAAATGCTCAATGCTTTTACCACCTCCAGGTCCATGGGTTCAAAACCTATCGAGGTTAGCTTATCAATCAACAGTTCACGCTTTTCAGGGGTGAGAAGTCCAAACTTCTCTAGGCGAGTGATATAGTTCTGACACTCTACATCAAGCAAGTTCTTCTCATCATCACTCAGTATTCTTATTGATGAGCTACTTGGACTATGAAGCATCGGCGTTTCCGTTGAGCTTTTGAAAATCTCAACCCAATCCATCGCATGATCGATGGCATCATCCTGAAAGCCTGCGCCTATGAGGTGATCACGAATCTCAAAAGACGTATCTGATTCTCTCACAGGATCTTCAGAGTAGTATTCGAATAGATACAGAAGGATATCGAGAAAATCTTCTTTTATGTTTTGGTTCATCGAAAGAAAACAATTAAGTTACACCGAGCATGAATCAAAAAACACAGGAGGTCAATGTATTTTTTCTGAAATTTTTTCAAGCATAAATAAAAGCGATTTTTGCAAAAAAACAACAACATCATGATAATATAATCCTCCCTTATTTAATGGTATTTGGCATGTTTGACCAGTTAGAAATTTTACAGTTTCCAGATGAAAGACTTAGGCGCTTTTCTAAGCCTGTTGAAAGCTTTAACCAAGACTTAAAAGTGTTGGCAGACAAGATGCTAGAAATCATGTATGAGTCAAACGGGATTGGATTGGCGGCTCCTCAAGTTAACCAAACAATTCGACTCATAGTCATCGATGTATCTGAGGACAGAGATAGCCCGTGTATTTTTGTAAACCCCAAAATAAAGGAACCAAGGGGCTCGGTTGAAAGCAGCGAGGGGTGTCTTTCTGTGCCCGAGATTAGAACAACAATCAAGCGATACGAAAGCATTACGCTTGAGCACCATGATCTCAATGGCAATGAGCACAAAGTGGCACTTGATGATCTGATGTCAATATGCGTTCAACATGAGATAGACCACTTGGACGGCAAGCTTTTTATTGACCATGTTCCAGACGTCAAACTACAGAGGCTTAGAAAAAAAATTGCCAAAAACAAAAAAAATCAAACAGCAGAAGGAACAACAGCGAGGGTTGTTTGATGCCTAATAGCAAACACCTCGATAAAAAGATTGTATATGCGGGTTCTGATGCTTTCTCTCTTCAGCCACTAAAAAAAATACTGAATTTAAAGTACAGAAGTGTCTCCGTATTGACAAAGCCGCCCAAAAGGCAGGGCCGAGGGATGAGACTAAAAAATAATTCGCTCGCAGATTTTGCACTGCAAAATAATCTTGAAATACACACCCCTGAAAATCCAAACGAGGATGGATTCTTAACACAGCTGATAGAAAAAAAACCAGATGTCCTCATTTTATGTGCGTATGGAAAAATCGTGTCCAAAGCTCTTCTCGACTGCTTTCAAATGGGCAATATCAATATTCATCCATCGCTACTACCAAGATGGAGGGGCCCCTCCCCAATAGAATCATCAATACTTAAAGGCGACAATAAAACTGGCGTTAGCTTAATGCAGATGACCGAAGAGCTGGATGCTGGACCAGTATACGAGCAACGATCTATCCAACTTGCAGGTGAAAATGCAAAAATCTTGTCAGAGAAGCTATCATTCCTCGCCGCCGATATGATCGAACAGTTTCTACCTTCTTTTTTTGAAGGCACTATTAAAGCAGAGCAGCAGGATGAACATCTTATAACACACAGCGAAATCATAAAAAAAGAACATGCTCGAGTAGATTGGAATGAGGCATCAGAGGTCATAGATAATAAAATCAAGGCCTACTATCCCTGGCCAGTTGCACACACCTATCTTGATGAAAAATATCTCAGAATATGGGATTCAGAGGCATTGATGGAAGACGAAGAGGGAAGCGACCCAGGGGAAATAATAGAAGCGGGCAATGAAGGCGTTATTGTTAAGTGCAAAAGAGGCAAGATTATGCTCAAAGGTGTTCAGCCTGAGGGCAAAAAAGAAATGCTTGCAGCTGACTTTGCGAGAGGAAACAAGCTAGAGGGCAAACGATTTTCATGACTGCGAAAGCAAAAACAAAAGCCCTTGCTCTTTTCTTTGTATTTTTCTTAAGCCCGCAAAGCTTTTCGAACGAAGGCTCGGGCAATTCTTATGTCAAAGACGGAGTCTATTTCAGCGATGTAAAGCTCCCGTTCAAGCTAGAGCAACAGCAAGTTGAGGCCTTGGGCTCAGGCCTTACATTACGATTTCAACTTAATTTCATTATAGTAGATGTAAGAAATTGGAGAATAGACCGAGAAATTGGAACATTGAGCCAGGCCTATTCAATCAGACTCAATGCTTTCACAGGCAGATACTTGATAACCAACCTAAACATTGGCACTAAGGCGACCCTTTCATCTATACAAGAGGTTGAGAGCTTTCTTTCTGTGATTAAGAACATTCCATTGGTTGACGACTCAATTTTAGACATTGAAAAAAACTATAGCATAGTTATGCAAGCAAACATTACCGCGGAAGGCATATCACAGTGGATTAAAACCATCTCCTTCTGGAGAGAAAGCCTAGACACAGAATTTGAGACAATAGAATGGAAGCTTTTAGACTGAGTTCAATAAGTATACGGAAAGTCGTTTCCTCGCTTATATTTTTAAGCGTCGCCTCACTGATCGCGCTCCTTTTTTCAGAGGATGACCCAAGCGAGCTCAACAGAGTTCAGGTTTCATTACTTGCTGTTAATTTGACCTCTTTCTTAGCGCTTTTGCCGATTGTTGCTTTGAGCGCAAAAAAACTGTTTCTTGATTACAGACAAAGGAAATTAGGAGCAAAACTAAGACTAAGGATGGCATTGGCTTTTTCGGGTCTGGCGCTTGTTCCTGCAATTGTTATTTTCTTTTTTGCCATAAATTTCATGAACAAAGGTATCAGTGTTTGGTCAGATGCAGATGTTGAGAAAGGCCTAAGCGATGCTTTGATGCTAGGAAGGTCGGCCTTGGATGAAAGAATTCAAGACGGATTGTTTGCCACATCTAATATTTCCATACAACTGAAGGGAATGGAAAACATATCCAAGGCACTAGAAAACCATAGGAAAGAAAATGACGCGCTCCAATTATCCTTGATCGACGCCGACCTTAGGCTACTCGCCAGCACCTCTTCCCAGATTGATCAGCCGCCCGCAAGGGTGCCTACCAGCTTTGAAATAAAGCAGGTAGAACTCAAGCAATCATGGACCAGCCTCGACTCGACCTCTGATGATCGTTATCTAATAAGGGTCTTAGTCCCAGTAAACAGCTTCTCTTTAAATGAAACACCGGTTTATTTGCAGGCTCTTTACAGCGTTGATCCCAAGCTGAGCATGATGGCCTATTCTGTTGAAGAAACCTATGCCAGGTATGGAATGCTGAGCTTCATGAAGACACCAATACAGTACAGCTATGCACTGATTTTAGGGGTGGTTGTAATGTTGGCCCTTTTATTAGCGCTTTACGGCTCTTTTGAATTTGCAGATAGGTTGGTAAAGCCAATCGAATCACTGGAGAAAGAGACGGACAAAAAAACTGATACAGAAAACAGGCCCTCCAATAGAAAAGAGCAGAGAGAGGAAGACGAAATAACCGTCCTTGTGAACTCATTTATGGCAGCACAAAAAGAAGCCGCTTGGAGTGATGTTGCTAAAAGGATGGCGCATGAAATTAATAATCCATTGACACCCATACAGTTGTCTGCCGAAAGAATCCAAAAAAGATTCAGCGGATCTGAGGAAGAAAAAGATTTCATCAATGCTTCAACAAAAACAATCATTTCACAAGTAGATGTTCTCCGAGACCTGGTCAGCGCCTTTAGTAATTTTGCAGAAAGAGAAAAGCTGAGCTTTAAAAAAACAGACATCAATGATGTCATTGAGGAAAGTATTCGGCTTTTTTCTAGGCAGCACGAAAACATCTCTATTGATTTAAAAAAAGGCGAACTAGAACCGATTGAGGCCGATAGAAACAAGGTTCAACAAGTATTAAATAACCTTTTGTTGAACGCGATCGATGCTTGCGAAGAGGTACATAGGCCCAAAATAAGCTTTAAAACAGACATCAAAAAAATCAACACAGAAAACTATTGCGAAATCAGCATAAAAGACAATGGCCAAGGTTTTGATGAAAACATCATCAAAAAAGCATTTGAGCCATATAAAACATCAAAAAAAAATGGCAAAGGCCTTGGTCTGGCTATTGTGAAGAGCATAATTGATGAGCATAAAGGCGAAATAAACATAAACAATAATGTTGTTGGAGCAACAATTAAAATTTATTTGCCAATAAAACAAAACACAGCTAAGGAGAACACTCAGTGAAAAAAAAACACATACTGATCGTTGATGATGAGCCTGAAATTAGAAAGATCATTCAAGAGATTTTGATCGATGAGGGATATTCAACCTCAACAGCCTCATCGGCAGAAGAGGCCAGAAATATGGCGAATAAAAAAAAACCAGATCTGGTTTTTCTTGATATTTGGATGCCAAAAGAGGATGGCATTAGCCTTTTAAAAGACTGGACAAGCCAGTCAGAGAATAACTTTCCAGTGATCATGATTTCGGGGCATGCAACGATAGAAACAGCCATTGAAGCAACTAAGTTAGGCGCAGAAGATTTTATAGAAAAACCAGTATCAATAGAAAAGCTGCTTACATCAGCAAAAGAGGTTTTGTCACAAAACACAGTTAGGGAGGATATTTTTTCTCATTTAGTACAAAAAACACCAGCGCTCATAAAAACATTGAACGAGTTTGATCCTTACATTGAGCAAAACAATATTTTCGTGCTTCAGTCTGAAGAAGGGTTGAAGAAGGCGGCCTGGGCTAGAGCCATATATTTAAAAAAACTCATCGATAGAGGCGAGTTCCAAAAAATTGAATTCAGTCGTGAAGAGCTTACTGACCATGAAGACAGGGAGGTTTTTCATAATGCGCTAGAAAATGAGAATAATTCAGCAGTGTTTATAGAGAGCATAGAGAGAATTCCCGAAGACGACAAGCCTACCTTTATCGAAGAGTTAATCACCTATGCAAATAAAAATGAAATAAAAATATTTATTGGTGTCCCCGATAGAGAAGAGAGTATTTTCACAGACGAAGATAGTTTCACCGAACTAAAAATACCCCCGCTTAGAAGCTCACTAAAAGAGGTGCCACAAATGCTGGATGAGACAGTGAAATATTTTGTTGAGAGAGATGGCCATGGTTATAGGAGATTTAGCTTAGCCTCACAAAATATGCTTTCAAAGTACCAATGGCCTGGAAATCTTCGTCAAATGGTAGATCTTGTTCAGGCGCTTCTTTCAAGGCGTGAAAAAGAAATAGTCAATGTAGATGAAGTCCAAGAAATCATCACATTACAAGGCCCCAGTGGAAATATTCTTATAGAAAATAACATTCTTTCTTTAAGCATGAAGGAAGCCAAAAAACTTTTTGAAAGAGCGTATCTAACTAGACAGCTGGAACTGGTTGGCGGAAAAATAAGCGAGCTTTCAAGAAGAGTGGACATGGAACGCACAAACCTATATCGAAAGCTACAATCGCTTGATATTGAGTATAAAAAGAAGACAAAGTCTACATCTTAGATGGAGCGGAAACACCTAGGATTTCAAGACCATCTTCAATTACTGTTGATACACAGTGCAGCAAAAGCAATCTCGCATTTCTAACCTCTTCGTCATTTGATACAAATTTTGTATTGCCATAATAGGAATGGAAAAGCTGAGACAAAGATTTTAGATAGTTTGCTATTTTGTTTACAGCCCTGCTCTCAGAGCTTTTCAGAATCGTTTCCGGATATTTCCCCAAAAGTGAAATGATATCTTCCTCGATAGATAAATTAAGCTTAGCAAGATTTGATTTCCCCATCTCTTCATCGAAAAGATACCCTCTTTTTTGATTTTCTTTGATTACGCTTTTTATTCGAGCATTTGCATACTGAATATAGTAAACAGGATTATTATTGTTTTGCTTTGTTGCAAGCTCTAGGTCAAAGTCCAAGTGTTGATCATGAGATCTGCTGACATAAAAGAACCTTGCGGCATCAACCCCAACCTCTGAATAAAGGTCTCTCATGGGCACAAAGTTTCCTGATCGGGTAGACATCTGAATTTTTTTCTTTCCTCTAAAAAGGGTAACAAACTGCATCAAAATGACTTCTAGATCAGAGGCTTTGTTTCCTGTTGAGGCGAGGCCAGCCTCAAGCCTAGAAACATAACCATGGTGATCCGAGCCTAGAACATTAATTAAGAGATCAAAACCCCTTAGTTTTTTATGGTGATGGTAAGCAATATCAGACGCAAAGTATGTGGTCCTTCCA
>Ga0066371_10000025_pt1 | contig 30355 bp, 28 predicted proteins | sample Knorr_S15_td_DCM_FD_71214 | JGI IMG/M metagenome (GOLD analysis project Ga0066371, IMG submission 71214) | Marine microbial communities from Southern Atlantic Ocean transect - Knorr_S15_td_DCM_ad_63m_LV_B | ecosystem: Environmental > Aquatic > Marine > Oceanic | place: Southern Atlantic ocean... | reverse complement strand
ATATAGTATATATAGTATATATAGTATGTTTAATTTATTAATAAATTTATTTGAAGGAAATATTTATAGACCTATTCCAATAATTAATGAAAAGGAAAAAGAGAGAATAAATGATATTAATAATTGTATATATATATTGAAAAAAATAAGATTAAGTTAAAATTTTATATATTTCAATTATAAAAACTATAGCACAAAACCATAGTGAAATTAACCAAAATGGTATAACAATGAATTCTTTTTTATAATAAAACCAGGTTTTGTAAAAATATTTAATAAATATTATTTCAGTTAAAATAGCAAAGAATGTAAGTAATATATAAATAAAAATATTTTTTTTATTTATTTTAAAAATATATAATGATAGTAATGCTAATAAAGTGATTAATAAAAATCTATAAAACGAATTTTTAATATATTTAAAAATAGTAATAACAATTAAATAAAATAAAAGAAGTATTAAATATCTATTATCTATGTTTTTCATAATAATATTATTCTATATAATATTAAAATATTATAATAATTTTATTCATTGTGAATATATAAATCCATGATCTCCATTATCTAAATCATCTTGATCATTATCATCATTATTATCTGTATTCATTCTAAATTCATCTTCGCCATTATAAATAGGTATATCAGGATTAACATCTTGATTATCATTAAAAAGGTTATCATCTAAATTTTCAACTCTGATACCAATTTTAGTAAGTTCATTAAAAACTTTTCTTTGTTCTTCAGTTTGTTTATCAAAAACATCTAATTTTCTATTTTTAAATTCTTCTCTCATTCTGTTAATAAATTCTTGATTTTCTTTATAAGTTGGCATTTTTGAAATATTTAATAATTCAATAATTTTTTTATGATTTTTTTTTAAAATTTCAATATATTTATTATTATCATTTGATTCAATATATAATTTCATTTTATCACCTATAATATGATCTGGATTAAAAGGACAACAAATTGCTTTAATTGAAATATATGCTTTAGCTCTTTGAATATCTGTTAAATTTTTTGTATCAATTATTTTATTAAGATTATTATATTCTGTTAATAAATATTTAGAATATTTTATAGAATCATTTAAAATATTGTAATCATTTATATATTCCATATCAGTATCATCTAATTTATTAAGTAATATAGATAAATTAGAGATTGAATTATAAATAATTTGTTTATAATTAATATTATTAATATTATCAATAAAAAGTGATAAAATATTACTTTTTTTATTATTAATTGTTAATGTGAAATATTCTAAATATTTTTTTATAATTTTAATATACTCACTGCTACCATTTTTAAAAATATTAATATAATTATTTTCTGTAAATAATCTATTTTGTTTATCATCATTAAAACTGTTAAACCATAAATCATAATCATAATTTTCATATAGGAATGATATATCATGATTTAATTTAGTATATTTAAAAAAATCTTCTTCTATATCAATATTTTCATCATCTAACTCTTTTTCATTAAATGGTGTATATGAATATTCCCTTGGTTTATTATTTTCTCTATTTTTTGCAAAATATGTTTTAGCAGCTAATAAATCATTTCTTTTACCAATTAAATCACTATCTGGTACGAAATCTTTATTTATTTGTTGTAAACAACAACCTAATAAATATTTATGTATTCTATTATAATTAATACCCGGCATATAAATTAATGCATTAACATAATTAATTAACATTTTATCTTTCAAAGAAATTGTTTTTGTTTTTCTAAATTCATTTAAATTATCAACTAAATCAACTTGATATTTTTTACCTTTATTTCTATTTATTAAATTGTTTTTAAGATCAGTGCTATTATTTTCTAATTCAATTAATTTATCTTTATATTCGGTATCAATTATTTTAGTTACAACATCAATTATATTTTTATCTATATTATAAATATTTAATTCTTCTTCTTCTTGGAATATACTATTACTTATATCACATAGATAAATAGTTACACCAACTTTTTTATTTTTGATTATTGGGTATCCAATATCTGACCATAAGTGTATATAATTTAAATTATAATTATGTACATGAGTACCATCAATAATTGAACTTTGTATTTCTAATATCCATGTAGCTAAAGCATGATAAATAAAATTATTAATAACATTAATATAAATTTCATTAAATTCAATTAATGATTCTAATATTTTGTCAATATTAGAATCTATATATTGATTTATTTGTAATTTAATTTGTAATTTAGTATTTTTTAATGAATTATGATCTGTTATAAATATTTTAGTATTAATATTACATATATCGCTAATAATTTTATCTGATATAGTATCATCATATTCATGAATTTTATTTTTCATAATAAAAAATTTAGTAGGTAAATTATTAAATTTTTTATATAAATTATTACATAATATATTATAATCGATTTCTAATTTAGATTTTATACGTATTTTATCAATTATTGGTAAAATTATTTTAAGATATTCTTTAAAACCATATGCATATTTAAAATTGGGCGTTTCAATATATTTATCGAATATATTAGTATTATAATTTAAATAATTTAAATCTAAATTATCAATATTATTTTCATCATCTAAATCATCTTTATTGTCATAATCAATATATTCTTCATTATCAATATTAATATTATTATTAATATAATATTTAGTATTATCATTACCAACTTTAATTTCATATAATTCATTTGAAAAATTTACAAATTTTATTTGAGGTTCATATAAATTATAACTAAATTTTTTCATAGCTTCATATTTTTTTTTTTCAATAAAATATAATTCCTCTATTTTTTCAATATCATTTGTATTAAAATTTTTAATTGTTTGAATAAGATTATCTAATTTTTGATAGTTCATTATATTGCGAATATTTTCAATAATTATATTTTCATCAACATCATTATTATGAATAGCATTAACTATATCATATATATTTGTATATAATAATTCAGGATTTTCAAGTGAATTTTTTTCATCTTCCAATTTTTCTATAATTATATCATTTTCTTCTTTAACATTATCAGTAAATTTTAATAATTTAAATATATTTATATTTTTTTCATAAAATAATGTTTTATTATTAACAATATTAAGTAATTTAATTCTAAAAGATTTTAAATTAATTTTTTCTTCTTTAGTATTGGAAAAAATATCTGAAATAAATTTATTTAATATTTCCATATCATTTAAATTTATTTTATCTAAATTATAATCGAACTTATCTAATAATATATCCAAAGAAGAATAATCTAATTCTTCTAAATTTTTTAATTCTTCTATATCTAATTCTTTTAATATAGTTTCAATTTTTGGTTTAGCTTTATTTAATTCATTTTCTATATTGTTATCTGATATAATTTCTGTATCTATTTTTTCTAAATCAATTCGTTCATTTAAATAAGATAATACTTTATCAGATAAATAATCTTTTTTACTACATTTTGGTACACTATAATATATTTTATCAACAGGAATATTCGTATTATCTTCTTTTAATAAAATATAATCATTCTCGCTGTTATCTATTTTAATAATTGTTCTATTAATAGGTTTAAAACGAACTAGTCTAGATTTATCATCATATATAATAGTAAAAAATAGTTTATTTTTTTCTTTTTTTGCTAAATCTAAATCCTTAAATTTATTAATTTTTTTAAAACTATCTATAAATTCCCATAATCCATCTTCCATTTTTATATCATCATTTTCTTTAAATTTTTTTTTAATAGAATCAGTTACTAAAATATAATTATTTGTATTAATTATTTCATCATCAACAACATTGTAAAATAAATCTACAAAATTATTAGTTTTATTTGCATGATTAAATATATCAAATAATTCATTATATATTTCTTTTTTAGTAAAAGCAACAAATTTTGGATTTTCTTTTATAATTTCATCAAATGTTAGAATTTCGTAATATTCTATTTCTGGTAATTCTTCATCCATATATATTTTATCATAAATTACATCTTCGTCATCTTCTTGCAAATAATCTGTTTGTTCTACTATATCTGTTTTTTTTTCAATATCCATATTTATTATTTTAATTCAATCTTAATAGATTAAATGAAAAAAATAATTGCATATTTAATCCCTTTAAATTTTAATTAATCCTTTTTTAAAAAAATATTCCACTCTGTTTTAATACTTTCTAAATGATTAACTAGCGATAAACAATTATATTCTAAAAAGTCATTAAAAATTTTTTCAGTATTTTGTTCTGGTAATGTTATTCTAATATTTAATATATTTTTTAAAGGATGCGGACATATATATCCACAATAAGTACATTCAATATTATCTAAAATCTTTTCATTTTTTCTAACAAATTTATTATAAATAAAAGCCTGTATTACATTTCCTAGTGTATCATCTTCTTCATTTATAGTATATTCAAATGTATTTTCCAAATCATTATATTTATTAATAATGTGTTCTTTTGTTTTAATTTTACTAATTAAATTATTCAATTTATCAATTAAAATTTCAATTGCTTTATTTATTAAGTATTTAGGTGTTATATACTTATTAATTGGTTCTAATTCAAATAGTACAGCATTTGGATCTCCACATTCATCAGTAAAATAAGCTCTTTCTTTATCTAAAATAGTTGTCTCTTTTGTAATTTTACTTTTATCAGTTATAAATGAAAATGTAGCTAATGAAACAGGATTAAATGCGGCATTATATTTACCATTTCTTTTAACAACATTTCCTGTAAATTCTAAATATTCTCCAGGTCTCAATCTAGTAATTAATATATTATCATTACTTACCATATTTGGATAAAATATTTCTTCAAGTTCCTTTTTATTAATTTCTATATCATTTCTTTTACCTTTAAAATCTTTGGTTGTTACATTTAAATTATTTACAGTATTATTTTCAACATTTAATTCTAATACAATTGAATTATCTTCGTATGTATCAATTTCTGATTCTTTTAAACATATTGGAATTAATCCTATTCTATGAATTAAATATTCATTATGTAATGGTCCGTTACTTTTTTTAATATTAATTGTTACATCATTTTCACCTATCATTCCCGGAATACTAATTTCTGATAAAATAATTCTTCTAATAGAATTAATAATAGATAAATCCACATCATATATTTCAAATGAATATCTATTTCTAGGATCTTTAGGGTCAAATAAATATTTCTTAAACATATCTAAAATAATATATTATAAATATTTAAATCATTTTTTATTTATATAATTTAAAAAATGATTTAAATATTCATAATATATCATATATGCAGACAAAAACACAAAAAATTTTGAATGATTTTACTAAAAAAATCGATATTAATAATAATTATACATTAAATGAATTAAAAAAATTATTGTTTCATACATATGATAATTATAATAATTCTATAAATAAATTAATACCTGAAAAACCTTTATTAAGTAGATAATTAAAAAAAATGATATAAAATTAATTAACATTATAATTATAAATGCTTACTTATATTCTTAAAAGTTTCACTAATCTATTTTATAATAATAATAATAAATATTCTATCAATGAAAATGATTATTTAATATATTCTAAAACGGATAATAATGGAATTGCATTAAAAACAACAAATAATATATTTTTAGATTTATTTGTAAATATTCAAAGAAATTATTCATATGATGAATTATGTAAAAATATGGATGAATGTATGAAAATTAATCCATATAAAACTATTGCAATAATATTTAATTGTAGAGATAGAAAAAATGGAAAAAAAGAAAAAAAAATTAGTAATGATGCTATGAGATGGATAAAAAAAAATTATTGGACTAAAACTTATGAAGGTAATATTTATAATTATATTAATAAATATGGTTATTGGAATGATATTTTAACCAAAAAATATGTAGATTTATATGATTTTGAAATTAAATTAATTGCAGAACAATTAATTAAAGATAAAAAAAATTTAGAACTCAATGAACCAATTTCTCTTTGTGCTAAATGGGCGCCAAGTGAAAATAAGAAATATGATAAAAGAAATAATATTTCTGAAAAAATTGGTTTTAAAATTTATACTATTTTAGATGAAAATAATAATTTAACAGATGATATTAATAATAAATATATTAATAAATGGAAAGAATTTTATAGAAAAGAATATATTACACCTCTAAGAAATAAAATTAATATTATTGAAAAATTAATGTGCAATAATGAGTGGAATAAAATAGAATATGAAAAAGTTCCAGCAATTGCTTCTAAAAAATTTAAAAATGCATTTATGAAACATGATCAAGAAAGATATAACAAATATTTAAATAATGTAATGTCAGGTAATACAAAAATTAATGTAACTGGTATTTTACCACATGAATTAGTAAATTATTATTTAACAAACGCAAATGCTGAAATCGATAATACTATTGAATCTCAATGGAAAACAATATTACAAGAAATGAAATCAAGTAAATTATTTGATAATTTAATTTCTGTAGTTGATGTTTCGGGATCAATGTTTAATGCTAAAAATGGTAGTATACCAGCACAAGTAGCAATTGCTCTTGGATTACTTATTTCAAATTGTACGATAGGTTCTTTTAAAAATAAGGTAATTACTTTTCATGAAACTCCAGAATTTCATGAAATAAAAGGAGAAACATTAAAAGAACAAGTAGAATGTATTAGAAAAGCAAATTGGGGATATAATACTAATTTTGAATCTATTGCAGATCTTATTATTAATTATGGAAAACAAAATATTTTATCCGATTCTGATATGCCCCAAAAACTAGTTATATTGTCTGATATGCAATTTGATGAAGCAATCCAAAATTATGATTATAATGAAGAAATTGAAATAGATAAAAATAATACTAAATTAGAATTATTATATGATACTTTTAGTCAAAATTTTATAAATAATAACTATAAAGTACCTAAACTAATTTATTGGAATTTAAATTCAGATAATACCCAATCTTTTCCAGTAGATTCAAAAATAGAAAATACTGCTATAATTTCAGGATTTTCAGAACAATTATTAAAAATATTTATGGAATATGATGATTTTAATCCTGAAATTGTTTTAGATAAAATATTAGAAAAATATATTAATGAAGTTTATGTAGATAAAGACGAATTAATTTCTTTATCTGATTATAAATCAAATTAAATTAATAAGAATACTATTTATTTTTTTTATATTTTTATATATTTAAAAACTAATATTAGATTAATATATAAAAAAAATGATATTTATTATTAATATAGAACTTAATAATGTCCACTGATTTATTTACACCTATTAAATTTACAACTAATGTTTATATTAAACCGTCAGATATAACAAAAGATTTTAATGATTTATTTATTAAAAAATTAAAAAACGATTTAGAAGGTATATGTACTAAACATGGATATATTAAAAAAGATAGTATTAAAATTATTAAGAGATCTATAGGAACTGTTATACGACAACATTTTAATGGTAATATGTTATATGAACTAAATTGTTCTGCGGATATTTGTAATCCAGTAATAGGTTCAATCGCAAAATGTAAAATAAAAAATAAAAATACAATGGGTTTATTAGCACAAGGATTTTTTAATGATGATCCCGTATTAGAAATAATTATTCCAAAAATATCTGCTGGAATAAAATCAGAAATAGATTTGGATAAATTAAATATAGGAGATGACATACTTATTGAAGTATGTGGTAAAAAATTTGTTTTATATGATAAATTTATATCAATTATTGGTAAAGTAATCAAATCAAAACAAGAAAATATTAATAATAAAACATTAGATGAAGATGAAGATGAAGATGATGAAGACAATGATGTTATTGACGGTTTTGAAGATATTGATGATAATTTAGTTAATGAAGACGATGAAGAAGAAGAAAATGAAGATGATGATGAAGATGAAGAAGAAGATGATGATGATGAAGATAAAAGTGATGAAGAAGAAGAATTAGAAGATTTAGAAGACGATGATATTGAAATAGATGAAATAGAAGAAGAAAATTTTTCGGATGATGATAAATAATTATTTAAAATAATAATTCTATTATTATTAAGAATAGATATGCCACTTAAAAAAAAAGAAAAGAAAAAAGAATCAAATGAATATATTGAAACTAATATTCAAATAGAAGATTCTATGAATAGATTAGATATATGCAATAATATACAAGCAAATATTATAAATTTATCTCAAAATGAATTATATGAAATTTTTAAAATTTTATATAAAAATGATAGTATTTATACAAAAAATAATAATGGTGTTTTTGTTAATTTAAATTGGTTAGATTATGATATACTAAAACAAATATACTATTATATAAATTTTTGTATTAAATCTCATAAAGAAATATCAAAATATGAATTAATGAAAAATATGTATAATGAAAATTTGAATAAAAAAAAATATAAAATTGAAAATGAAGAAAATTTTGATGAAAATAGTTATGATGAAAAAAATATAGAAAATCAAATAATTAATACAAAATCACTAAAAATTTCTTCGAGTATGAAATTTTATTTATTTAAGAAAAAATTTTTAAAAAAATATACCAATGTAAATAATGTTTCTAATTTACTATCATATGAAGAATATTTAATTAAAAAATGATTTATAGATAATATAATATATTATCTATAATGACAGAAACAAATTGTATAGATTTAATTCAATATATTACTAAAATTAAATCAAATAATAATAAGTTACTTTGGAAATTAGAAAATGATTTATTATATAATAAATTTACACAGTATATTTCTTTAAATGAATCGGTAAATTTAAAAACTTTAGAAAATAATAATAATATAATTGATATTAAAAAAGAAAAAAATAATAATATAATTAATGATGAGAATAAACAAACTGGAATTAATGATGATAATAATCTTCAAGAAATTGTTAAAAAAAATATAGATAATAATAATGTTGAATTATTTGAAAATAAAACGGAATCTTCTAAACCAAAATCAAAAATTAAAAAAAAATTACCATTAGAATTATTATCAACGGAATTAAATTTAATAATAACAGATGATGCGTATAATTATATTAAAACAAAAATAACAAAACTATTAGAAGATAAAAAATATATTAAAGTATTTGGTGTAAAAAAAACAGCAGAAATAGTTTCAGGTATCGTAAATAATAAATGGAATATTTCATTGGTATTATTTATGTCATTTCTATTAGATAAAAAATTTATTTATTTAAAAAAAGAAATTTTATTTAATAAAGAATTAATATCATATAATACAATTACTATTTAATATTTTTAACTATTAATGCTAATATAGTACCAATTGCATTATATAATATATCTTCATATCTACCATACCACCAATTCTCCTGTTTGTTAAATTTTTTTTGTTTTTTTTACATATCTATCTAGTCATTAAAAACTTTTTTCATATCTTTGGTTTATATATTGGATACATTATTAATCTATTAACTTTTAGCATATTTTTTGCCATAATTTTACATTTTTGTGCTTTTGTATATTTTTTACCCATAAAATCTATACTATATTCTTTTATAATAATATCTAATGCTGGTTTTAATAATGTATCACATACTATACCTGTTTTTTTAGCATGACCTTTTCCACTTGAAATAATTTTAAAATTATTAACACTTTTATCTTTATTAGTTTTTGGTACAATAATACCATAACTTATATCATTATTTATTTCAGATAATTCATTTCTATTTGAAATTATACTAATAAATTCTTTATCAATATTTGATAATGATTTAAATCTTTTTGTATCAAAATTATATAAATTAATATCTGAATTAATATCAAATATATTAAAATAACCAATATATTCAATATTTGAATTATTATTATATAATTTTAATTCATTTTTATGTATTAATGCACCTTGTCTAAAGAAACATTTTGCTATATATTTTTCTTCATTTTTTAATAAATCATAATTAGTAGTAATTATATAATTAACAAAATTATTATATAATATTGAATCAAATGATAAATATATTGATATTGTATCATATAAATTATTATCTATATTATCATCTTTTAAATCTATAATTAAATTTTCTGGTATTAAATTTTTATCTTCTTTATTATCCTCTTCTAAATCTTTCTTTTTATCATATATAATTCTTAATTTAGTTGGATTATTATTAATTATATCAATGATATGGATACCATTATTGTGTAATAATAATATATAATTTTCAATTAAAATATTGGGATAAATAGAATTTTTAATTCCCTCATAAACAATATTATTATCTAATTTAGAAAATTCTAGAATTTCTTTAATACTTAAAAATCGTTCACCTATGTGCAATTTATTTAAAACTAAATTTTTAATAATTTTTTTTATATTAAAAATCAAATGTTTATATGTTTCTTTTCTAAAACCCATTTTATTTATTTTTTTATTTGTATATTTACATTCTGGTTTAAAATATTCACTATCTCCATAATTATATTTTATAACTTTATTTTGTGATGATATTAAATTAATATCAAAATTAAATATATCTTTTGGAAAATAATTTATATTTTTCATTAAATAACAATCAAATGAATTATCTCTTATTATTTTTTCTATAATATTACTTTGATCTAATTTTTTTGATGAAATTCTATAAGCATGTATATCTGGTGTTTCATTATTATAATCATTAAAACTAGCATGTGTATAAATTGTCATATTTCTTTCTTCTAAAGGTAAATTATTATGTCTACAATTGCGTATTCCTCTTCCAATAATTTGTTTAGTTTTATTAAAATGATACCATGGTTCAATTATATGCATTTCTCTTGCATTATAAAAACTTAATCCTTCGCTTGCAACAGGAGTCATTAAAATAACTTTTAATAATTCACCATTAACATTTTTTTTATTATTAATAATTGGTATTAATTTATCAATAGAGGTACTACCCATTACATTATTATTTTCAGAGTGAGATGTCATTATACAATATTTAGGCGATGAAGTAAAACCATATTTTGGTGAATCTGGAATAATTTTTGGTTTATCTAAAATATTTTTTTCACCTTCTCTTATAAATCCCATATGTTCTAAAATTATTGCTAATGGTAATATACCACCCTCTACAAATCGTGAATATACTATAACAATTCCTTTTGCATTTTTAATAAAATTAGCAATTCTTAAAAATTTACCAGAATATTTACCTAAATTTTCTTTATCAGGATATAATCCATTTATATATTTTGATCTATATGTTACTTTTAATGATCCCGCAATATCTTGTCTATTAAAAAAATTTGAAAAACCACTTGATCCTGTTTTATCATCATATACTATGTTCATTGGTTGTAAATTTGCCAATACATTATTTTCATTTAATTCTCTTTTACTATCTAATAATTTCTTCTGATTCTTACTTAAATTTGATAATGTTATACCTTCTTCTAATCTATCTAACCATTTATTATCAGTTTCGGGTATTGAATTACCACTTGGATCATTTGGTATTATTTTATCTAATATATTAAAATTATTATCATTTGCCGTTAACTTAATTGCAAACGTGAATGGATTTTTTCCTCGCAAATATGATATATAATTATTTGATAATTTTTCTATGATTTCTTGCATATCTTTTTTAATATTATTATGACTATCAAATATATCAGGAAATGGTGGTTTTAATTTTTTTAATAAGTCTTCTCTTTTATCATTTAATAAAAATAGATATAATAAATCTAATATATCACTTGGTTCATTATACATTGGTGTCGCAGATAATAAAATTAATTTGTTATTAATACCATTCTCTAATGCTTTTGTTATAGCTATATATATACGTTTATCTTCATTTTTTGAACTATTTCTAATATTATGTGCTTCATCTATAATTATTACTTTATCTTCAATAATTTCATTAGAATTTTCAATCATTTTCGCAAATTCATCATATGTAAATAATCTGTAACGTGAATTAATGAATTTTTTTATTTTTAATGATGCTTTATCTTTATCTGTATTTTTTAATAATTGTGTCATTTTAATATAAGTATCTCCAGTACATTGGTTTGAAAGTATTTTATAATCATCATAATTTGCTAAACTAAATATCTGTTCTTTAAAACTACTTCTTAATGCCGTTGGCATTATTACCCAAATTTTTGGATCATCATATTGTGAATGTGATAATAATAAATTTTCAGATAATGTTATTGCGGAACATGTTTTACCAACCCCAACACCATGATATAATAAACAACTATTATATGGTGTTCTAATTGATATATAATGACTTATTAAATGCTGATAATATGTTTTTTCAAATTCTCCACACATTTTAATACTATTATTATTAAATTCATCCCTATCAATATTATTAAATTTTTTTATCTTATGAACTTTATATTCGTATAAATTATTTAACTTATTTACAAAATCTACATCATCTATATCGGGATAATATAATTCATTATTAGATATTTTTGTATTTGAAGATATATTAGGACTAATTTTAGGACTAATTTTAGGACTAATTTTAGGACTAATTTTAGGACTAATTTTAGGACTAATTTTAGAACTAATTTTAGGACTACTTTTTGACGATTCTTTTATTTTCTTAATTTTTTCTTTAATATTATTTATTTTTCTCTCTAATTCTTCTGTTTCTTCATCAGTTAATATACCATTTGCTTTTTGATCTTTATATTCTCGAATTTTATTTACTAATTTACTAATAGTTGATTTATTATCTTCTTCTTTAAATTCTTCTTTAAATTCTTCTTTACTTTTTTCTTTACTTTTTTCTTTACTTTTTTCTTTACTTTTTTCTTTTTCTTCTTTAATTTCTTCTTTACTTTTTTCTTTTTCTTCTTTAATTTCTTCTTTAAATTCTTTTTTTATTTCTTCTTTTTTATCATCATATAATTTACATTGTTCTTTTATTAAATTATATAATTTCCCATTTTTAATTAATGTATAATTTGTTCTAGGATTTTTATCTTTATTACTATACCATTTTAAACATTCATCTTTATTTAATGGAATTTCTAATATAGATTTAACTACTTCTTTTTTTTTTTCTATATTTTTTTCTTTCACTTGATTGACTGGAACCTTTAATTCTATATTTTTTACTACTTTATCTTCATCTTTATACTGATTGCTATACTTTTTGCATTGTTTTGTTAATTCTTTTATAACAATACTTGTTTTTTTTAATTGTCTTCCTGTTCTCGGATTTTTATCTTGATTTATTTTCCATTTTAAACATTCTTCTTTTGTAAATGATTTGTATCGATCACTCATATTCTATATTTTGTAATTATTTTTAAATATTAATATTTTCAATATTTCTTAATAATTTATCTGTTAATTTAAATATTTCAATTCTTTCTATATTTTTCTTCTTTATTTTATTTAAAACTTCATCAAAACTATTCCATTCTAGTGCTCTTATTTCTCTTATTTGTTCCATACAATTAGAATCAATAACTAATTTAACATTTTTATTAATTTTAGCAATATAATATACATGTTTATATAATATATTATTACTTCCATAAAATATCTCTTCAAATGAATCTAATTCTTTTTTAATATCGATATCATTTTTTAATATTCTTGTTTCTTCACAAAACTCTCTAATAGCACAATCAATATTACTTTCCTTTAATTTTCTACGACCTTTTGGAAATCCCCATTCTTGATCATTAGTAATATTTACTAAGTCTTTCAAAATATTTTCTAAAATATTATTTTGAATTAAATAATTAAATTTTTTTTTTGATTCAACATATTCAGCAGTATGTTTTATATTTGTATTATTTTGACACCAAGCATAATTCCAAATTGTATCAAAATCATTACTTCCTAATAAATTTTTTTCATTAATAGTCATTTGATTAATTAATTCAATTATATATGCTATATTATTAAATTCATATTTTCCTCTAACAAATTCCATAAAAGCCAAACTATCTTTTCTTTGAACCATTAAATATTTAATATCATTATTTTCTATCTTATAACAAATTATTCCAAAACTCATAACTGGATGTATACAATCTTTGTATAAATGACCATTAATTCCACAATTTCTACATGTTTGAGGTCTTATATAATTATTTGTTTTTGATGTTTCGTTATTTTTCTTCATCCATTGTTAATATATATGTTATTTTTCTTAAATCTTAAAAAAATAATTATTAAATTTACTTTCAAACACCCTTTTTACCAACTTTTTTACCAACTTTTTTTTTATTTGTAAATTTTTCTTTGCGCTTTAATTTTTTATTTTTAAATTTTTCTAAATGATCATGATTTTTTTTAGAAGAACAATTTGAAAACGCTTCAATTGTTCCATCAGCATTTTCTACAAATACCTGAGAATCTAAATCAAGTGAATCTATGTCCATTGAATCTAATTCTTTATCTAAATCTACTTCTTCTTGCATCATCATATCATCCATATCATCACTAACATCTGCTGGTACTTCTACTGCTGCATCTACTCTATAATTATCTTCTGGTGTATCTATTTTTATTGTTGAAGCAATACTATCTGCATTGTCTAAAATATTTTCTGCAAAATCATTCGATTCTTCTTCTGTTGCAGGTACTTTGCTTTCAATTATTTTTTTATTAGCATTGGTATATGTTAATATTGTATTAAATGTAGTTACTATTATTACAAGACACCACACAATAACTATTACGGCAATTATCCATGCTAATAACCAACACCACCAATTAGTTTTCCATGAACCACCTGTAACTAAACATGTTAATTCGACGAGTGATAATATAACACCGGGAACAGTTATTAATATCATAAATAAAACTCCCAATAATCTTTTTCCCATTGGAATTTCTGTTTGTGTTACTAAAACAGATACGCATAATACTAAAATAGTTAATGTAATAGCCCAAGCAGCATATTTAGACTGTGTAGAACCGACAATCGCTTTAATTAAAGGACTGGTAGCCATATTATTTTCTTTTTCTATCTATAAAAACGAAATAAAAAAAATGATAAAAAATATTATATAAATATAATTTAAAACTATATATTATCTAATTATGGGAATTCCTTATTATTTTTATGTTTTAACAAAACAATATAATGATATTTTAATTAATTCAATTGATATTAAACCTGATATATTTTGTTTTGATTTTAATGGTATTATACATCCTATTGCATTACAAGAATTAAATGATGAAAAAATATTAAATAAATTATGGTCAAAAGTAGAAAAATATGCGAATGAATATAATCCTAAAAATATACATATTTGTGTAGATGGTATAGCACCATTTGCTAAAATAATACAACAAAGAAAAAGAAGATATTTATCTTCATATAAAAAACAAATTGATAACGATAAAATTATTTGGGATACAAATGCTATAACACCGGGAACTGAATTTATGAATAAATTAAATGCTTATATGATTAATAAAACAAGATATAATGTAGATAAAGAAATAATATATCATTATAGTGGCAGTAATATAAATGGTGAAGGAGAACATAAAATATTTAAAATAATTAAAAATTTAGAAAATGATAAAACAGTACTAATACATGGTTTGGATGCAGATTTAATAATATTATCATTAATATCGCATAAAAAAAATATTTATTTGATGCGGGAAAAACAAGAAAATGATACATTAGATTATACATATATAAATATTAATGCATTAAGAAAAGCAATTATTAATGATTTAATTATAAAATGGGATTTAGATTCTAATAATTATATTGATAATTTTTCAAATAATTCTATTAATTTAATTGAATCATATTGTGTAATGTGTTCATTATTGGGCAATGATTTTATTCCACATTTATTAACTATTAATCTTAAAAATAATGGTTTAGATGAATTATTAATGCACACAAAATTATCAATTAAACTACATGATTTATTAGTAATTGATAGCAATATTAATCATAAATGTTTAACTGAAATATTTAATAGATTATCATTAAATGAAGATACAGAAATATTTAAAATAACAGAAAATTATATTAATAAAAAATATCATAACGCAAAATTACAAAGTGATTTTTATGCAATTAAAAATAAGGATCCAATTGCATATGAAATATATTCAGATTTTAAAAAATGGAAATATATTTATTATAGTAATAAATTTAATACAAATATATATATAGATTCTTCTATTATATTTGAAGCATGTGAAAATTATATTAAAGGTATTTATTGGACTTATAGTTATTATAAATATAATATAATAGATCATACATGGTATTATCCTTACAATTTTCCACCAATTATTAAAGATATATCTAATCATTGTAATGGAAATTCTGCTCCGACAATTATAAATAATGGTTCATTTATAAGTAATGAAGCACAATTATTAATTGTTTTGCCAAAATCGAGTAATAATTTATTAAAAAATTCTATAAAAAAATATACAACTGATATTAATTTGGGTTTATATCATTTATTTCCAAATAAATTCAAAACTCATACTTATTTAAAAAATCATTTATGGGAATGTTGTCCTGAATTACCAAAAATTAATATAAATTATATAAATAGTATTTTAAATAATTAATTTGTTTTTCTATATATATATTAAGATATGAATAATTTAAATTATATTTATTTATTATTATTTATTATTATATTTATAATAATTTATTATATAATTGTTATAAAAAAAAAACAAGAAAATTTTAAAGATCTGAAAGATCTACAAAATTCTATAGATTTAGATTTTATAAAAAAAATTTCTGATAAAATAGATAAAATAAAAGAAACTTTTGATAATGATTCTGATATAATATTAAAAAAAACACAACCTAAAGCACGTTGTTCTTGTTGTAATGAAAATATGCATTTATATAGAAAATAATTTAATATTTAGTATTATTATGTGTGGTATAACAGGTATAATATCATCTGATAATAATATTATATCAGATTTTTATGAAAGTTTATTAAATATACAACATAGAGGACAAGATGCATGTGGATATGTTATAAATAATATAATTTACAAAAAAAATGGTTTAGTTAAAAATGCAATATCATATAATGATATATCTAAATTAAATAGTAATATTGCAATAGGTCATACTAGATATCCAACAACTTATTCTAAAAATGAAAATGAAAATCAACCTTTTCAAGTAAAATTACAAAATAATAATATATCATTAGTTCATAATGGAAATATATATAATTATGATATATATTTAAAAGAATTAGAAAAATATAATATTAATTTAAATAGCAATTCTGATTCAGAATTTTTATTATATTATATATATTATTTAATTATTTATAAATATAATTACTTAAATTTTGATAATGCTATTATTTCATCGATTAAATATATTATTGATAATATTAAAGGTGCATATAGTGTTATTTTGTTAATTGAAAATTATGGTCTAGTATGTTTTAGAGATAAATTTGGAATTAGACCATTAATGTATGGGAAAAAAAATAATACATATATGATTTCTTCTGAAAATATAGCACATAATATATTAGAATATAATTATCAAAAAGATATTGAAAATATAGCTATATTTAAAAATAATGGTATTGTTGAAGAATATAATTATAATTTTAAATTAAAACCTTGTTTATTTGAATATATATATTTAGCTAGACCCGAATCACGTATAAATGATGTTTCTGTTTATGATTTTAGAATAAATATGGGTTACTATTTGGCTAAAAATATAATTAATAATTTAACTGTAAATGAATTGAATAATATTGATGCAATTATACCGATTCCCGATACAAGTATAATATCAGCAACAAGTTTAGCAGAAAAATTAAATAAACCTATTAAATTTGGTATTATTAAAAATAGATATATAGATCGTACTTTTATAATGAATAATAATATTACAAGAAATAAGAATATTAAAAGAAAATTTTTATTTATTAACTCCGAATTAAATAATAAAAATATAATACTCATTGATGATAGTATTGTTAGAGGAAATACAAGTAAACATATAATTAGTCAATTGAAATTAGCAGGTGTAAAAAAAATATATTTTGTATCATGTGCACCTCCTATAAAATATGTTAATAAATATGGTATTGATTTACCTTTACAAACAGATTTGATAGCACATAATAATAATGATATGGAAATATCTAAATTATTGAATATTGATAATATAATATTTCAATCAGTAGATGATTTAAAAAAATGTTTTACAGATATTAACAATAATGTTAATGATTTTGAATTATCAGTTTTTGATAATGTATATATAAATTAATAATTTTATAAAAAAAGTACATTTTTAATTTTTATAAAATTTTTATAAAATGTTTTTAAAATTTAATATTTTTTAATGAAATGTACTTTTTTTTATATTTTATTGCTATTTTTAATTATTTCTCTAATATTAATTACTTGATTTTTATAATGTTCGGATGGTTCTTTTAATAATATTATATTTAATAAATGTTCTATAATTTCTTCATATAAATAAGTATCTATTTTTAAACATATATCATCCTTATTTTCAATGGCAAATTTTTGCATAAGTTTCGTTTTTTCTGTTATTAATTCTTGAACTAAATTATTTAAATCTTTTAATATAAAATCATTATCAGATTTAACTAATGTTGTATTTTCATTTTTATAAAGAATATTATTATTTTCTGGAAAATCTATATTAAAATGTATTTCTTTAGTTAATAAACTTGGTATATCATATACTTTTTTGAAAATTTCTAACATTTTTTCATAATTTAAATAATCAATTCTTTCATTTCCATAATTATTTATATATATATTGTTTGTGTGTATAATATTATTAGTAATATTATTGTTTATAATATAATTATTATTAGTTATATTAGTTTTTATACTTTCATCATTATTTTCATTTTTTTTTGCATATATTATACTTCTTGGTTGGCAATTATTTTTAGCAATATGTCTGGATTTATTATGTCTATTTGTAAAAGACATCATACATCTTGGACAAGTTAAATCATCTAATCCATTACATTTTTTTTCATGTTCTAAAAAACTTTTTTTAATTTTATAAATTTTATTACATTTTTTACAAATATAGTTAGGGATAACATTTTTTTCATTTGGGATAACATTTTTTTCATTTGGGATAACATTTTTTTCATTTGGGGTGACATTTTCTTCAATTTTAATATTTTCTTTAAATTTTGCTCTTACATCATTGTGTTTAACACTCTGATGGCGTATTAAATTATATTTGCGTTTAGATGTATAATTACAAAATGGACAATAATAGCATTTTGCGTCGTCATTTTGAGTCATTACTATAAAAGGTGTATATTTTATTCTTTATATATTTAAATTGTTATCAGATTTTACTCAATTACTCACGGAAAAATGAGTAACCCCGTTGTGGAAATTTTTTTGTAAAAAAATATTAAAAGTTTTTTGTCATATTTATCTATATATATATATACAGCATTATGTTATAAATATATAATCAAAAAAATACAAAAAAATAGGGAAAAATGACCTAAATTCAACATAAATTAATAAATTATATTTTTTATAAAAAAGTAGATAACTTAAAAATAATTAGAAAAAACATTTAAAATAAAAATTGATTTTCTAATAATATAATAAATAAAATTAATAAATTAATGGAATCTCTAAAAACTGAAAATGAAAGCATAGATGTGTGTGAAAAAGAAAAAACACAACTTATTATAAATGAAGATTGTATTAAAGGAATGAAAGGATGTGATCCAGATAGTGTTGATATTATAATTTGTGATCCTCCTTATAATATTGGTAAAAATTTTGGAAATGATAGTGATAAACAAGATATGATAAAATATCTTAGTTGGTGCGATGAATGGATTGCCGAATGTATTCGTATTCTAAAACCAAATGGAACATTATATATTTATGGTTTTAGTGAAATATTAGCATTTATCAGAGTAAGAATAAATATTAATGTTAGGTGGATTATTTGGCATTATACCAATAAAGTAACACCATCTCTTAATCATTGGCAAAGAACACATGAAAGTATATTATGTTGTAGTAAAGAAAAACCACATTTTAATCGCGATGATGTTAGAGAACCATATACAGATACTTTTTTGAAAAATGCCGCTGGTAAGGTTAGAAAAGCAACAAAAGGTAGATTTAGTAACGGAGAAAAAGAAACTGTATATAATGCACATACAAATGGTGCTCTTCCAAGAGATGTTATTAAAATATCGGCTCTTGCGGGTGGTGCTGGAAAAAAAGAAAGAGTTAATCATCCAACACAAAAACCATTAGAATTATGCGAAAAGTTGATTAAAGCATCTAAAAATGGTAATGATACATTACTAGTAGTACCATTTGCAGGTTCAGGAAGTGAATGTGTGGCAGCTAAAAAAGAAAATATTAATTTTATAGGATTTGAAATAAATGAAGAATATGTTAAAATATGTAATGAAAGGTTAGACGCTATTACCAAATAATTGGAATATTTGTGAATAATTAATTTTAGATTTGCTATTATCTATTTCAGTTGAACAGACTTTATATTTTTCTATATCTTTTATATTAAAATAATGCCATAATTGTGAAGACTTTACAAATCTGATTGAACAATATTTTGATTCCCAACCAACAATTTGATTTTTTTTCTTCCCTCTTTTTCCAATTTGTGGTGTAAGTTTATCCACAGTGAATACATAATAATCTTTTGGAATTATATACCACATATATTCAATTAATTCCTTTTTTTTTTCTTTTCTAATAATTATGGAATAATACTCAAATGAACTATTTCTTTTTTTTATTTCTTTTAAAATTTCAGCTGGATTTCCATTATTTGCTTCATTGCAGACCTTAGTTAAGCGATATGAAGATATGCCAGTATTATTATTTCTTTCTACTTTTGCAGTTTTATTTGAATAATTTATATTATCAAAACTATTATCTTTTCCAGAAACATGATTACCATTCGCACAATCACTAATTAAACAAATGTTTTTAACAATAGAACAATTTAATTCTTCCCAGACGGCTTCCTTAATAGGCGCTTTATTAATCATATGATATCCTGTAATAACAGCATTAAATGTAGACTGCAATGTTTTAAATTTTTTCACTAATGTATAAATGTTGTTTTTAGATACTAACCATTTTCTGAATATAGACTGAATTTTTATAATTTTCTTTATGTCATCTTGTATAAAATCTTTCATTTTATTAAAAAATTAAAAAATAAAGATAATCATTTTTTATTCATTATAACTATATTGAAAAAATATTTAAAAAAATAATAAAATATCACGTAAATTAATAATTAATAATTTATATTTTAAATATTAGATGTTAAAATTTATTGGTGGAACTAATTATATCAATGTTTCTACATTTATAAATAAAATATATGGTGCATCTATTACACCTATTATTGATTATGCTAAAGAATCTTCTAAAAATCAATATGATGTTATTAAATATGATAAAGAAATGACTACGTTAATAGATCATATAAATATTAATCATTATAATAAAGATATATCATATGCATGTAAATTAACATCATATTTACCATACAATCATGAAAAATATATAGATGATTTAATAAATAAAATTATTAATACATCACATCCTAATAAATATGTTTTTTTTGATTCCGAATATACATATTTACATAATAAAGAGGATTATATTTTCAATAAAATTATTGAAAAATATCAAAATGTAGATAATTTACATATATTCAAAACATATCAAATGTATAAAATAGACAGTTTTAATAATATTGAAAAAGATCTTAAAAAATTTGACAAAATTGGTATTAAATTAGTAAGAGGTGCTTATTATTCTAAATATGATAAAGAATTATTTAAAAAAAAAGAAGATACTGATTTTATGTATAATTATACTATAAAATATCTTATTAATAATACAAATAATAAAATTTGTTTAGCAACACATAATAAAAAATCCATTAATTATTCTTTGAGTTTAATGCCAAATGATAATGTAATGTACGCACAATTACTTGGTATGGGTGATAAATTAACAGATGATTTATTAAAAAAAAATAAAAAAGTATTTAAATATATACCATATGGTAATATATTTGATATATATCCTTATTTATTAAGAAGATTATATGAGAATTTAGATATGATAAAACATATTTAAAATAATTTAGAAATAATTTAAAAAAAAATGATTTAATTTATTAAAATAAAAGTATATAATATGTCTCGTGAAGAAATTATTCAAAAAGCTGCTGAATTAGTTGCAAAAAAATATAATCATTTTAATGATATACCATTAAAATATAGATTTTTATATCAAGAATATAAACCGTTAAATGCAGGGATTAAGAGAAAATTTGAAGAAGATTAATTTTTATTCTAATTCTCTTAGTTTTTTTATATTTTCTTCATCTAATGATGAATAATAGTACCATTTTTTTACAGTACTGTCCCATTTGGCTCCATATGATTTTGCTAGATTTTTTTTTGCAAATGAAATATTTATATAATTTTTATTATTATCATTATTTAAAGATGATATATCTGATATAAATGATTTAATATCTGAACTTTCTAAATTTTTTAATTTATCTATATTTTCTTCTGAAATGTTATTATCATAATACCATGATTTTTTATTTTTATCCCATTTTGCTCCTAATTCTTTGGCATTATCTTTATTATTATAAGAAATATTAATATAATTTTTATTATTGTAAGGGCAAGATATATTACCTATTGCTAAATTTGCTAATTTATCAGCATTTTCATTACCTATTGAATGTTTATCGTCTTTATTAGTATGAGCGTTAACATGAATTAATTTTACATTAAATAAATCTTTATATATTTCATATGCTTTTTTAACTAATTCAACATTTGGGGGTTTTTTATTATTACTAGTTTTCCAATCATTTTTAGATAATTTTTCACCATAACTTGAAGCACATTTTATAACATATTCTGAATCAGTATATAAATTAATTTGTTCTCCTTTAATTATTTCTTCACTAAGAATTTCTAATGCTCTAATAAATCCTGTTAATTCAGCAATATTATTTGTGTGTTTTTTTCCTTCTATTTTTTTTGATTCATTTCGTGGATCATTTTCTGTAAAATATACACCATAACCACTTAATGCATTTGGTTTTCCATTATTAGAACAAGCACCGTCCGTATATACATTAATCATAATTAATATTATATCTTATAAATATTTTTATATAAAAATCATTTTTTTGTTTTTATTTTAAAAGTTTTCTTTTATTAACATCAGTTGGCGCCCATGAAATATATAATATATTTGTATTTGGAGGGTCTAGAACATTTACAAATAAACCATTTTTTTTGAGAGCATTATATATATATTCAACCGAATCATTTATTTTATATAATGGTTTACCAATTAAAACATATGGAATTTCAAAAAATATACATTGACCTCCATTTGAAGCAGTTTTTTTTATTTTATCATGACATTTTTTTATTATTTCATCAAAAGTTGCATTTTTAATTTTATCTTTTTTATTTTTCATTTCATATAGAGTATTTAATGATATTTGTGGTGCCATATTATTTATTATTCTAATATAAAAAAAAATAATATAAATTTACTTATATAAATCTATAGCATTTTGAATAGCAGAAATATCTGCTCCCTCAATTTGATGTACTTTTATATTGTTTTTATAAAATTGAAATGTTGGCATACATGTTATACCACAATGTAATGATGTTTCTTCATTTTCGTCAACATCTACTTTTAAAAAGAGAACTATTTCTTTTTTAATATCAGCAAGTTTTATAATTTCTGGCATGATTCTTTTACATGGACCACACCATGTTGCTGAAAAATCTACAACTACTAACATATTATTTGCATCATTTAAAATATTTAAGAAATCTGTTTTTGTTTTAATTTCAGATACTTTACCCATAATAACATTATCGACACTAAATTTAATTTCAGAATTTTTTACATTACAACATTCACATATTTTTGGTGCATCGAAGTCCGGTTGTTTTGGTTCATCGTCGTTTGTTTCATTTTCAACACATATAGTATCATTTGAATCAGATGTAGCAATGGGTGGATCACATGTAGCAACTGGTGGATCACATGTTGCAACTGGTGGATCACAAGTAGCAACAGGGGGATCATCTGCACTAACAGATTGATGAGATGTATTTACAAATGTTTGATCTATTTCTTTTGACATTATAATGAATTTTTATTTTATATATTTATATTAATTATTATTTTTATATAAATTATGAAAAATACCAATTTATAATACTATTATAGTTGAGATCGCCATTATATTTAATAACCTTACCATTTGGATTAATTTTTTGAATATGAGGAAATTCATTTATATTATATCTATCTATTTTTTTATCATAATTTATGTTTGATGGTCTCATTGTTGATGTAATAATATCACCTCTATTTTTGATTTTAGTCCATGTTGATTTAAATTTATTACAGTGAGGACAATCATCCATAGAATAATATTCTAATCTAGTAGACCGTTTATTTTTAAAAAATTCTTTTTGTTTTACTTTTTGTTTTATATTTTTTTTATTAAAAATAAAATTCTCAATAGTATTTTTATCATTATCATATATATCTGTTATTATATCTGTTGTTATATCTGTTGTTATATCTGAATTTTTCTCATTATTTTCTAAATTATTTACAGAATATTCATTATCATTATCAATATCAATATCATCATCAATATCTTCATTGTCATTATTATAATTAGTATTTAAATTTAAAAAATTAAAGTTAATATCATCTACAAATGATATATATAATGCAACACATATTAAAATTATTAAAAATCCTAATAATAATATTGTATAAATATCAGTATCAGATCTATTTGCCATAGAGTAATAATCTATATTTATTAAAGATTTTAAATTATAATAGTATTATAATAATTATTAGTAATATTATTATAATAACTTGTTAATAATAATTTAATTGGATTCTCTATATTATAATATGCAATTAAACTAAATGATGAAAATAGGTCATTATCATTTAAATAATCAATAAAATTAACAAATAAACTACAGAGAATTATAATTACCCTTTTATCTAATTTATCAAAATTAAAATTATTATTAAATATATTATTATCTTTTATTACAAAAACAGTATGATCACAATTAATTAAATTTTTTTTCAAATAATCAATATCATTAAGATTATTTACAACTACAATAGAACGATATATTAGCATATTTTTATAAACATTTTCAAAATTTGATAAAAAATTGTAATCATAATTATAATAAGTATTCATAAAATATTAATAATATAATATATACAATGATAATTATATTTAATAAAAAGTGTATAATCTTTAAATCAAAAATGTATAAGAATACTATTATATATATATAGATCAATATAACGATTAAAATGTTGGAATATATGTCTGATAATGAAAAAATTATTAAAATAGATTTAGAAATATTTAAAGCAAAATTAAAAGATTATGAATGTGATAATGATTTTCAAGTTTCAGAATCAATTATCAATAAATATAATGATTTAAAAAAAACATATAATTGTTTCAATATAAAATATGATCCAAAAAGTGTATGGGAAAAAAAGAAATATAAAACAAGAAATAATATTTTATCTAAAAACAAATTATATACTTTTACAACACAAACAAATAATAATATAAATGAAACAAATAAAAATATAATAGGACTTTTAAATAAAATAACTGATGTAAATAAAAATACTATATTAAATTCTATCGAAAAAATAATATCAGATAATAATGATATTCAAAATAAAGAATTATTTACTATTGTATTTAATTATATTGAAAAAAAATACGATAAATTATATATAACTATATTAAAATTATTTGAATATAATAATAATGATATTATTTATGATAATATTAATAATTATATATTAAATAAATTATGGTTACCCAATGAATATATTATTAATAACAATATATTAGATGATAATTTGTACAATGAATATTGTGATTATTTAAAATGGAAAAATAAACAATTGAATTATATAAAAACCTTTATTTATATAATTAATGAAAATATTGATAAATATAATGAAATATATTATCATTTATGTAACGATTTATATAATACTTTTAATGATTATATTAATAAAAATTATTTCAAATATTTATTAGATTATATACTAGAATTATTCGAAATATTATTAAATAATAATGATAATATATTTATTACTAAATTTAAAAATATAGATACATCTAAATTAGATAATTCAACAAAATTTTTAATCTATAATATTATAAAGAAATGATAAAAATTTTAATACATACATATTTAATAATATTATTATTATTAATAATATATCATGAGCATGTTGAATTAAAAAATAAATTTGAATCTGAAGGGGGATGTTTTTGTATAAAAAGAATAAAAAGATATTGTTTAGGATTATTATATCCAAAAATAATATTATTAATAATAATATTATTTACAACATTTACCGAAAATTCTTTAAAGTATTTTAGTGGCAGTAGTATAATTGTAAATACATATATGATATTATCATTTATTGCATATATAATATTAATAATATATTATACTATAATTGCAACTGATATATTTGCAAATAATATGGGATATTGTAATTGTGCTATTACAAAATTAAGTAGTATAATTTATTATTTATCTATATTTGCAATAATATTTATATTTATATTATCATTAAATACTTTTCAGTTTTTTTTCGTACATAATTATAGATAAGTAAAGTAGTAATGAATATTATAACACCTGGTTATATAGCGAATTTTATGATAAATTTATTTATATTTATATTATTAGCATGCGTATATACATATATTCAAAAATTAGAAACTGATGGTTGCGAATGTGCTTTAACAGAATTTTATCCAGCAACATTTATTAAAAGTTTTAGTATTTTTGCATTAGTGTTTTTAATATTTATAATGTTAATACCCCCTGGCACTATATTAGCCAATTACTTTGGAAAAGAAATTACTGGATTATATTTATTAGTAATTTTCATTTTTTATATTGTATTCGCAGTATGGGTATTTATAACAATGAAATATACCAGAAGATTAATTACTGAAAAATGTAAATGTTCTGAAGATTTAAGAAGAGAATTAGTATACGCTGGAACAACAATTGAAATGATATTAATTGTATTATTATTATTAACAACAATAATATTTCCTTTAATTTTATCGGGTCTATCTATATTTTTTCAAAATGCTAAAGGGGTCGTTCAAAAAGTAGAAATGAATTTAAAAAATCCGGTTAAAGGTATTAAATCTGTTCCAAAAGATTTAGGAAAAATGGCATCTCAAGTTAAAAATATGGTTGGTACAACTAGTAAAGGAATTAAATCTTTAACAAAAAAGTAAATTAAATATTTAAAGTTCTTTTATTATTTTTATTCGATTTTAAAAATTTAATATCAGCATTATCTTCAATTATTGATGTTATTTCATCATCACTAACTGATAATGTTTCAATATTATTCAAATTTTTATTATTTGTTGAAATATTTTTATGCACATCATCTATAATCGAATCTATTTCGCTAATTGAATTATTATCATCATTCATATTCATATTCATATTCATATTCATATTGTCTCTCATTGAACCACCTCCTAAATTATTAAATAATCCACTAACCATTCCAAATAATCCCGGTCCATTAACTGGATTATCATTTCTTTGATTTGAATTATTATTAGAATTATTTGGCATTACATATTCTTTTGCCGCCGCTTCTTGAAATTGTTTCATTAAATTTGGATTTGATTTTAATACATTTTGAATATCGGGCAATGGTTGTTCTTTAAACATTCTATTCGTTAAATGAAACATAAATGCACTTCCTGATAAACTAATAAATAATCTTAATTCTGGTGCCATCTTTTTACCTGTACTTTTATATTTATCATGTAATTCTTCAAATATATCATCATAATCATTTATATTATCATGAACTTGTTCTGACCATCCATCTAATTGTATTGCAAATGGATCATATCTATTATTTAAATATTCTGATCCTGTTACAAATGCCATTAGCATTTTTCTTTGAAATCGAATACTGCTATCGATTTCTTTTTCTTTTAATAATTTATTATATTCTAATCTCATTTCTTCGAGATCAGAATTTAAATTAAATTTAAATGGTATTTTATATCCACGTTGTTCCAATCTATCTAATTGATAAATTATTTCTTTCTTTTCTCTTAAACTATCAACTACTCTATTTGAATCATTCGGTCTTTTATTACTCTTTCTACTTACTACACTTGATCCTGATACGCTTTCGCTATCATCTGAACCCGATGAACCAGTATTAGATGATGCAACCGATGATTCATCATCCACAAATTTTTTTTTACTTGATTTATTTTTACTTTTTGATACACTTCCGTCTGATGATGAATCACTTAATGATGATATTGATCCCGCTGATGATGCAGATGATGAAGAAACAATATCATTACTTATTTTTTTTTTATTAAAAATTAAATCATCACCTGCTCTAAGAGTATTTTTACTAAAATTATTATTACTTGGTTTTTTAAAATCAATATTATTAAAATTACCTTTATTTAAATTAAAAATTTCATCTCTAGAATTATTAGAAAAATTCATAATATATATATTATGAATTTTTAATGTTTATATAATAATACGCAAATTATTTAATTAGTTTTCTTACAAATTATAGTTAATGATAGTTAGGTCGTTCTTTACACATGCTATTGTTACTTTTATATTTATCTCTAGTTGTATTGCATCTATAACCTTTAAAATTATTATTATTACAATCTAGTATTGTACTCATTTAATATTAGTATTTTATTAAAATAAAAGATAAAAATAATTTAATTAGTTTTCTTGCAAATTATATTTAATATTAGTTTGGTAATTCTTTACACATGTTTTTGTTAGCAAAACGCCTACTAGCATATCGACTCCGATTGATGATGGTGGGGCTCAGAGGGTAGCAATACCCGTCTGAACCACATTCGTTTGAACCCCCATCTAAACTACGAGCACAACGCCCATATGTAAGACCGCATCTTCCTTCAGGATGTCCTTTAATACACATGCGGTTCCCGCTGCACATATCTGAGCGGGGATTGATGCCAGGACATACAAGTTCTTGACACGAGTGCATACCAACAGTCCCCCCTATTGAAACCCTACGCCAGGCACACCGCCTACATGTCCGCTGGTTTTTCTGACTGCGATATTCATTTTCAGGACATACAACTTCTTGACACGAGGCTTCTCCAATAGAATTAGCAGGTGAAGTATGAGTAGGGGGACAAGGTTTACATTCATTATTATCAGTATATGTATTAGCAGGACATGCTTTGTAACACGACTTGCCACCATCTGAATTCTGCTTTGAAAAATAACCTCTAGGACATTCTAAACATTCGCGTCCATCGCGATGTAGATTAGCGGGACATACAACTTCTTCACACGAGGCTTCTCCAATAGAACCTTCTGGTGAAGTATGAGTAGGGGGACAAGGTTTACATTCCCTTCCTTTGCGATATTTATTTTCAGGACATACAACTTCTTGACACGATGCCAAACCAACAGAACCATTTGGTGAAGTATGAGTAGGGGGACAAGGTTTACATTCGCGTCCAGACTCTTCACGATATTTATTTTTATCACATTTAACTTCACGACACGAGGCTTCTCCAACAGAACCATATGGTGAAGTATAAGTAGAAGGGCAATCTTTACATTCGCGACCATCGCGATAATTATTTTCAGGACATTGAACTTTTTGACACGATGCCTCTCCAATAGAACCTTCTGGTGAAGTATGATCTGGGGAACAAGGTTTACATTCCCTTCCTTTGCGATATTGATTAACACTACATACAACTTCTTGACACGAAACTTCACCAACAGAACCCGGTAGTGAAAAATGCCCCCTGGGACACGGCAGACATCCATCTTTAAATGTGAGATAATAATTTGCCGAACATGTCGGCATCACACACGATTCCATACCAACAGAACCTTTTGGCGAACGGTGCATTTCGGGACAAGGTTTACAACTACGTCCATCGCGATATTTATTTGGCGGACATATTACATGTACACATGCTCTCTCTTCAACAGAACCCTTGGGTGAAATCATATTTTGAGGGCATGGTCTGCATGAGCGTCCATTACGATATTTATTAGCAGGACACACAACTTCTTGACATGAGGCTTCTCCAACAGAACCATGTTCTGAAGTATGACCCGCGGGACACTCTTTACAATCGCGTCCTTGACGATATCTATTTTCA
>Ga0066371_10000021_pt1 | contig 33534 bp, 39 predicted proteins | sample Knorr_S15_td_DCM_FD_71214 | JGI IMG/M metagenome (GOLD analysis project Ga0066371, IMG submission 71214) | Marine microbial communities from Southern Atlantic Ocean transect - Knorr_S15_td_DCM_ad_63m_LV_B | ecosystem: Environmental > Aquatic > Marine > Oceanic | place: Southern Atlantic ocean... | reverse complement strand
TTTATTAACGGTGGAGCTGGACGTGTACTATGCTCTATCCCTGCATTCGAAAAATATGCGGAAGACCATCCAGACGAAGACTTTGTAATAGTCTGCGAAGGTGGTACAGATTTCTATAAAGGTCATCCTACTCTACATAGGAAATGCTATGATCATTGGCATAAAGATCTTTTCGAAGACAAGATTAAACACACAGATATAGTTACACCAGAACCATATAGAATCTGGCATTACTATAATCAAAAATGCAACCTATCTCAAGCATTTGACATTGAGATCAATGGTTTGTCGGAACCAAGAGAGTTACCCAAACCAACAATTAAACTTTCCAGAGAAGAAGAAACAACTGGAATCTTTATTGTAGAAGAGGTTCGTCAAAGAACTAAGAAAAAGAAAACCGTAGTCTTCCAACCATTTGGTAGAGGAGTCCAGATTGCTGGTAATGTTATTATGGATACTTCTGGAAGAAGTTTCGAATATAATAATGTTATCAGTATCATTAAGAAATTGCAGAAGAAGTATTCTGTTATTCTTTTCTCAGAACTAACTATTGATTTTGAGAAGGAAGGATTTACAGAAACTGTATCTCATCCTCAAGGTAGAACCTTAAGGGATCTTGCTGGTGCTATTAAAGCAGCAGATCTATTTGTTGGATGTGATTCTGTAGGACAACATATTGCGAAAGCATTTGAAAAACCAGCAGTTGTAGTTGTTGGATCTACATTCAAAGAGAACATTAGTTATCCAGAAGATAAGATGTTCTCTGTACTTGATATGGGTGAGGGTCTAAGAGTATATGATCCTATTCGTATCACCATTGATGAATACACCAACCGAGTCAATGACCGTATCATGGCAATGAATGATAAGGTTGAATCTGTCATCATGCAAGAGGTTGATAAACTAATGAAGAAGCACTATAAAGCTTCTGATAAAGTTATCAGACTTCCTGACGAGATGCAGCAAAGTGTGGATCAGACTCTTGCTATGGAGGAAGAGTATAAGAAACAGAAGGCTGCTGGTAACATACCTATGCCATCTTTAGGAGTAAAAGAACCAAAGAAGTCCAACAATCCAAATCTAATTCCAGCATTAATGGCTGATCAATCTGATATCAAACCATTAAGTAAGACTCCATCAGGATTTGCTGACGTACTAAAATCAAAGTGAGGTAATAATGATTATTTTAGCGGTTGCACGTGGTCATAACGGAAGCACAACCTTAATGGTTGACGGTAAGATTGTCTTCTACGTAGAAGAAGAACGTCTTACACGTTTTAAATATGACGGATCTCCTATGTTAGGTATCCTCAAAGCATTTGAGTATGTCGATCATATTGATCATCTAGTTGTTTGTCATACACATAGATCTGGTCCTAATCTAGATTGGACTGGTGAGCATATGTATGAAGGGTTTGTAAGGAAGATTGCTCGTAAGAAGTTTGAGTTTGAAACAACTTATATTGATTTGAATCATCATGAAATGCATGCTGCATGTGGTTTCTATAATTCTGGATTCGAATCTGCTGCATGTGTCATTGCAGATGGTGCTGGAAGTTTCTTACAGATGCAAGAAGTTCCAGATACATTATATGAATTTGAAACTATCTTCCATGCAGAGTATCCTGAAGAGTTTGAACAAGTATGGAAGCATGTAGGAACTAAGGCTGCTATTGGTTTCCATGAACCAGAACCTAATACATTCATTACTGAATATCCTGGTCATACTAAAATGTATGAAGCAGTAACACAGTATTGTGGGTTCCCTGCTATTGAGGCAGGTAAACTTATGGGTCTTGCACCATACGGTAAACCTAATGATGAACTACCATCATTCTTTAAAGATGGATGGGGTAATAGGGATTTGATTGTTCCAACATATCCTAATGCTGCTACTATTAATGAAGCTCGATTTGAGATTCTTAAGAATGATAAACACAATCAACAGAAAGGTGAGATTCTAGAACATTCAGAAGTTCAGAAGGATATGGCATATAAGATTCAGGAAGAAACATCTGAACGTATGTGTGAGTTGATTGAGAAAGCAGTTGAGTTAACTAGTGAAAAGAACATTGTAGTTTGTGGTGGTTATGGTCTTAACTGTGTAGCAAACTATAAGTATTGGGAACGCTTCCCTGATCTAAACATCTATTGTGAACCTATTTCACATGACGGTGGAACATCTATTGGTGGAGCACTTTATAAGTGGCATCAACTTACTGACAGCGAAGAACCTAGAAAGCAAGCATCTGTTTACTATGGTCCTCAGTATGATCCTGCTACTTATGAGTTATCTCTTGATGGTTTAGATGTAACAGATACTGATTATGATTCAGTTGCTGCACTTATCCGTGAAGGTAATATTGTTACTATCTTCCAAGGAAGATCAGAAGGTGGTCCTCGTGCTTTAGGTAATCGTTCTATCTTATTTGATCCTACTATTAAAGATGGTAAGGATATTGTTAATGGTGTTAAGCACAGAGAATGGTTCAGACCATTTGCATGTTCTATTAAGAAAGAACATGTACATGAATGGTTTGATCTTCAAGGACGTGAAGAAACACCACACATGATGTATGCTGTGAAATGTCATGATGGTGTAGAAGAAAAGATTCCATCAGTGATTCATGTTGATAATACATGCAGAATTCAAACTGTGACAGAGGAACAAAATGAACATTACTATAAGCTCATTAATGCTTTCCATAAGATTACAGATGTACCTATACTCTTTAACACTAGTTTCAATCTTGGAGGTGAACCTCTGGTTGAAACAATCAATGATGCGTTAGAGACATTAGGTAAGAGTGAGATCGAATACATGTATCTCCCAGAAATTCAAAAATTAGTCAAGGTTCCTAACAAGTCTGATGACTGACCATTTTGAAGATATCTTAGTTATTGATGATGTAATCAGTCCAAGATATCAGGAGCATCTAAAACAAACAGTAATGGATTCAAAGTTCCCATGGTACTTCAATCGTGATATAACATCACCATTGTGGTACTGGGAACAAAACAAACTTAATGATTCCAAGCTTGATGTGGAGGATTCTTCTTTTACTGGGTTCATGCACATCCTTTGGGGGAGAGAGGGGAAAGACTCTGAGTGGTATGATATTTTCGTCCCTCTTCTTTATTCGATGGAAGAAAAAATTAACATGACTATCAAGGATCTTGTTCAATTAAGATTGGGTCTCTTTACATTGAACAAGAACATCCAACCTCATCATGTTCCACATGTTGATTATCAAGGTGATGGATTGAAGTACACGGCAATTTATTACCTTAATGATAGTGATGGTGATACTCATTTCTTTAATGAATTTCTAGATCCTAATATCAAGAGGTTCATTAATGGGTATGACCCCAGTCTCTTTACCGTTGCTAAAACTGTAAAACCTAAATCAGGTAGATTAGTTTTATTTGATGGTCGAAGATATCATGCTTCTCGTTATCCAGAGAGCACAACTGAACGTTTAGTTTTAAACATAAATTTTAATCCTGCTTAATTATGTGGATACTTGGTGTTAATAGATCTCATGATGCTGCTATCTGTCTCATGAAGGACAATGAAATTGTATTGTCTTTACAGGAAGAGAGATTAACACATGTCAAATATGACAGAGAGGTATTTCATGCTTTGGATTTGGTTGCAAAATATACTGATGTAATTGACTTATGTGCTTACACACATTTGTATAATACTAAGAATGATTTTGGACCATACTTTAAATATATTAAGAAGATTGGGATTAAAGTCGAACGGTATGTAGAGGCAAAGGATTACCACCATTCTCTACATGCTGCTTGTGGGTATTATAATTCAGGATTTGATGAAGCAGGTATTCTTGTAATAGATGGTGCTGGTGCTGATCATCCATGGGGTAAGGAGAATGAAACTATATTTAAGTTTACTCAAGATCCTAATGCAGCACAATGTTTATATCAAAAGGTTATTGGATATGAGAATCAACCAATTAATAATGCACCACCATTTGTAGATGATAAAAGAAGTATTGGTGTTGGATTTGTTTATTCTGGTATCACAGAATATTTGGGATGGGATAGTTTAGAGTGTGGTAAAACTATGGGTATCTCTTCATATGGAGAACCTAATGATAAAATTAAATCAATGATATCTGATAGTGGAGGTAATACCGACAGGTTTGCTTTAGCAGATTTCAATGAACATAAGAATGTAATGGTAAAAATGCGTCCTTATGATTACATATCATATTCTAAAGATGCAGATGATAAGTTTAAAAGAAATGCAGATCTAGCATGGAAATTGCAGAATGAGTTTGAAGAATATGTGTACCAAAGAATTATGGCTACACATAGATTAAGTGGATCTAATAATGTTATCTTTACTGGTGGATGTGCTTTAAATTGTGTTGCTAATTATAGAATATTAAAGAGATTACCAAAAGAGATTAACCTATATGTTGAACCTATGTCAGCTGACTGTGGTGTTGCTATGGGTGCAGCGTATATAACTTATGCAAGAGAGGCTAAAGCAAAATATAAAAAGAAAAAATTAAGACCATTAAAGAATCTATATCATGGACAACCTTTGAGGTATCATTATGAATTACAAAGTAATGAATTTAGAGTATGTGAGGTTACACCTCCAAGAGTTGCTGAACTAATCAGTGAAGGTAATGTTGTTGCTATTGCTCAAGGTAAATCTGAGAATGGTCCTCGTGCTTTAGGTAATCGTTCTATACTGTATGATCCTCGTGCTGTAGATGGAAAGGATGTTGTTAATAAAGTAAAGAAGAGAGAGTATTGGAGACCGTTTGCTGGCACAGTACTTGCTGACCATGCACAGGACTGGTTTGATATGGATAGGTTATATGAATCACCACATATGATGTATGCAGTTGATGTATTAAAATCAGCAGTAGATCAGATACCATGTATCACTCACGTTGATAATACATGTAGGATTCAAACTCTTACAGAAGAACAGAATCCAAACTACTATAAATTAATAGAGGCATTCTATCATTTAACAGGTGTGCCTATTCTATTCAACACATCTTTCAATCTAGCTGGTGATACTATAGTTGAAACTATAGAGGATGCATTAAAGACTATGAGAGAAAGTGAGATATGTTATCTTTACTTACCTGAAAAGAGTGAATTATTATTCTTCCCAGATGCAAAAGAATCAACTGTTGATCAATTACAATTAAAAAATAGATATCTAAAACAACTACTATGAAACTAACAGATTTAATATACGAAGAAAAAGGTTTTCTATCTCAGGAAGATTGTGATGCATGGAAAGATTGGTTCTGGACTAATACTAGATTTCATGAGGATGGTGGTGTTGGTGTAGGTGAAGTTGATACTGCACATAAAAAGTGTAAGCAAGTAGTTCCTATTGTTGGACAAGACTTCTGGTGTCAGTTAGCAATTGAAACTGACCGTGCTATTAATAATTTCTATAAGTGGGGTGCTAAGGATAAACTTCTTTGGAGAGCACCACTAGTATCTTATGATCACTCTATTAGATGCTATCCTAAAGATGATGGGTGGTTCAGGGATCATATTGACATATCCCCTATGGATCCATTATTATTGTCAAGACTCTATGCCATGATCATTTACTTGGATAATGTTAGAGGTGGTGGTGAAACTGAATTTCCAGAGTTAGATTACAAATGTGAAGCTGAACAAGGTAAACTTTTAATCTTCCCTTGCAATCAGTTATATCCACACAGAGGTAACAAATCTACAATGGATTCAAAGCATATCGTAACTGCTTTCTTCTGTGCTGATATTGATGCACCACATCTAAAACAAAATCAGCATCCAAATCAGATGCATGGTAATCTTTTCAAAAAATACACATGATTATTTGGGTTAATGGTTGCTTTGATGTTCTCCATAGAGGACATTTCGAATTGCTAAATTATGCTAGGTCTTTAGGATCTATGCTTATAGTGGGTATCGATACTGACCGAAAGGTCAGAGCAGACAAAGGACCAGATAGACCCATCTATCCATTAGAGGATAGGAAGTATCAATTAAGTTCTTTGAAAGCAGTGGACGTAATCCATACGTTTGATTCAAGACAAGAGCTTGAAGAATTGATAAAAATCATAAACCCTGATATACTAGTGGTAGGTTCTGACTGGAAAAACGGAGACGTAGTAGGACGTGAGTATGCAAAAAGAGTTGAATTCTTCGATAGGATCGGAGAATATTCCACAACAAAAACAATACAAGGTCATCGTTATAGGTGAGACTTGTATAGACAAATATGTTTACGGTAGGTGTACTAGGTTGAGTCCTGAAGCACCTGTACCAGTAATGGAATACATTCGTACTGAAACAGCAGAAGGAATGGCAAGTAACGTAAGAGCAAATCTCTTGTCATTTGGTGTGAATGTATATTTGATGACCAATGAATTAAAACCAGTTAAGACTAGGTTTGTAGATGAAAGATCCAATCAGCAATTGATGAGGATGGATGAAAATGATGAGGTTGCTGACTATGGATGGGAGTTACCAACTAGTGACTATTATCCTACTGGTACTGTACACCATGAACCAATAGGTGAACCATTTGATGCCATGATTATATCTGATTATGACAAAGGATTCTTAGATACAGAAAAGATATTTGAAATGGTAGAAGCATTCGATGGTCCTGTATTCATAGACAGCAAGAAGACCAAACTACCTAAGAAAGGATGCTTCATCAAGATCAATGAGTTAGAAGACTCTAAGTTGAAAGGTATATACAGAAACAAAATTGTTACCAAAGGTAGTGCTGGTGCTGAGTATAAAGGAAAGATATATCCTGGTGAGAAGGTTCCTTGTTTTGATGTAGCAGGAGCAGGTGATACTTTCTTATGTGCTTTGGTTTACTTCTACCTAGAGTATGGTACAATAGAGAAAGCTATACCATATGCTAACAAGGCTGCTTCAATAGCAGTACAAAATACTGGTACATACGTTCTTACTGGAGATGATATAGATGATATACGTAGTTGATATCGATGGTACTATTAGTAATTGTCCTACAGGACAATACGAAAAATCCGAACCTATGATGGATCGGATAGAGAAGTTAAATAAATTGTATGACGATGATAACAGTATTGTTTTCTATACTGCTAGAGGTATGGGTAGGTTTGATGGTGATCCAGTGAAAGCACATGAAGCATTCTATGATCTAACCTTCAATCAACTCAAGTCATGGGGATGTAAATTTGATGAGTTACGCATGGGTAAGCAACATGCACATTACTTCATTGATGACAAGGGTATCAATTCTGAGGACTTCTTTGCATGAAGATTGTACAGAAAGGTTGGGGATATGAGAAGTGGATCTGCAATTCTGAAAAGTATTGTGGAAAACTTCTATTTTTTAATGCAGGTAAGAAGTGTTCATACCATTACCACAAGATTAAAGATGAAACATTCTATGTTCAGAGTGGTGAACTAAAGATGACCTATGGTTATAGAGATGATTTCATTGATGCAGACAGAATCATATTAAAACCAGGAGATAAGTTTTACATACCTCCTGGTCTTAGACATATGATGGAAGGCATCACAGACGTAGAACTATTTGAATTTTCTACCGAACACTTTGAAGAAGACTCGTATCGGGTGGTTCGGGGCGATTGACATAATCTTCAACGTTCATAAATTCACGATCCGTCCACGCCATATCTGCACAGGTATAATATTGATACTTCCCTTGTAAATGTTCGGGGAAGTCAATCTCTTCTATCTCTGCATTGTATTTGTTACAAACAATATCAGCAATATCTCTAAAGGAGTATGGATGTCCTGTACCAACATCATACATTCCTGATCCTTCTTTGTTGTTTAGAACAAGATCAACAACATCATCAACGTAAACGAAGTCTCTAATCATCTTCTCAGAATTTTTAAAAATCTTAATCTTCTTAGTCATCTTTGCTTCAGAAACAAATTTGCTAATAGGACTACGTTGATTTCCTTTGTGTTCTTCACCTTCTCCATATACATTGAAGAATCTAAACCCTTGAATACTTTTGAACTTTTCAATATTGTCATAAACCCAGTAGTCAACTTGCAATTTTGAGATTGCATAGAAGTTTAGTGGGTTCATTTCACCAGGTTGGTTTCCATATACTGACGCTGAGGAAGCATACTTGACAGGGATGCCAAGTTCAATTGCTTTCTTAAATAGACGCAGACTGAACTCTACATTATAGACTGTGAGGTCTGCAATGTTAGTTTCTGTTGTTGAGGAGATCGCTCCCATATGGATGATCTCATCTACCTTATCCCAGATGGGTAGGTTGTCAATTAACTGAAAACAATTCTGCTGTTCTATCCCAATATAGTCTTGTCCAAGTTTATCGGCAAACTTCTTTCCGATAAATCCATTAAATCCAGTAAGAATTTTCATTTCAGTCTAACTTATAAATAAACATGATTACAGTATAAACCCTAAAGTTATGGCTACTTATGGTGCTCTAGCAGCGATTGTTCCACCGATTAAGACGAGGACATCACTCCATGTGGCTCCCAGTAATAAACTGGTAGAAGCGAAAATCTCAATCGCACACCAAAGTCCATATCCTGTACGGGTTAGAATTGGAGTTTCGAGTGGTGCGTTATTAGCATTCGCTCCATCGAACTACATTCTATATGATTTAGAAATTGCAGCAGGAGAGACATACGAAACACAAACTCTATACTATGCCAATGAGCAAAGTCTAGTGGTATATAGTGATTCTGATGCTACGTCCTTCTTAGTGCATGGAGAGGTTCTTGATAACCCAGTTGGTTCTGGATTCTTAAATTCGATGCTGCTTACTAATGGCAGAACGAATACCAGTCTCTATACAGTTCCTACTGGAGAGGATGTAGAACTTTCGATCTTCATCTCTAACCAGAGTTCTCAACCAACCAGATTCCGAATAGGAATCTTGGAGGATGGTCAGACACAGTTGCAGACTTCTAACTACTTAAATTATAACACTAAACTGTTCCCACGCACATTCTATCAAAGAACAGATATAAAAGCAACTGGTGATCAGCAAATCATTGTATGGGCTGAAGATCCTAATGTATTGAGTTTTGCTGTCTATGGTAAATTCAAATACAACATCATTGCAACTGACTTCTCAGTTAATGGAAACTTCACTGTAGTCTCAGATTCAGATCTACAGGGTAATGTTGATGTTGGTGGAACTCTTGACGTTGTGGGAGACACAACTCTTAAGGGTACTAACACTACTGTGGAAGGAGAACTTGGAGTTAATAATGGTATCAAAGCTGGTGCTGACTTAACTGCTCCTACGTTTACAGTTAATGCTGCTGGTAACATTACAGGAGGCAGTGCTGCTTTCTCTGCTGCTGTTGCTGCTGCAACTACATTTGGTGTGGGTGGTAATAAATTCACAGTTGATGCTAACGGTAACACAATCGTAGATGGGACTTTAGGTGTAAACAGTGGAGTTTCTGCTGATCTAAGTCTTCTAAATAATAAAATAACGAATCTAGGTAAAGCTACTGCACCAGGTGATGCAATGTCCAAGAGTGCTGTAGATTCACAAGTAACTGCATTAGCAATTGCACTTTCATAAAAAGATCGAGGGAAATTAAAAAATGGCTAAAAGGCAAATTAGAGACTATGTATTCTCACCTGGTCTTTCTGGAGTTGGTACATTAAAAGTTCTGGATAAGATCAGTGCGGATCAAATTCTCTTGATCACTAACGCTACGGCAAATATTGTGATGTACAATTTTGCTGATAGTGTCAATCAGATATCAGCATCGTTCACGGAAACATCTGATGGATCGGATCCAGACTTTCCTTTCGCTAGTACGTTATCAAACGGTGTAACTACAATTACATTCTTGTTTGATACTTCAACGTATGCATCTTCTGATGAGATGATGATCTTCATCGAAGGTGATGAAGTTAAGATGAGACCATACGACTTCGGTACAGACGCTATCGAACGTATGCGTTTTGCTGAGCCTCTTAGTATGCTTGACGCTGACTTTGAGTATGGTATTCAGCCAACTAAATGGCAGACCATTGACCTAGTACGTGGATATCCATCTTCCTTCGAGTTTCCAGGTGCTGACGTTTCTGTTAGTGCAATTACAACAGACGCTTCACAAGGTTCTGGTGGCATAGGTCCATCTCTTATTACAATAGATACTGAACTGGAACATGGATTCGATGTTGGAGATCCTATCACACTTAAGGGTGTTAATGATGGTGTAGAGGGATTCGCTAAAGCAGAAGGTTCATTTATTATTAGTGATGTTCCTGATACAGATCAATTCACTTTTTATGCAAAGGGTAAAGTAGGTCTATCACCTGCTACTAGTCTGCTATCTGGGTTTATACAGTTAAGGAAAGCAGGTTTCTATACTGGTGCTTCATTAGGAAGTCCTACTCTAGCAGTAGAATCTAATGGTGCTTCTGGTCAGTTAACAACTAGAGGTGCTACTGCTGCTGGATCAGGAAGGATTGGTATTACTGTTCCTGGATCACCTCCTCCAGTTGGTGCTCCTCTTTCAGCAAGTGGACTTGCAGCTGGTACACAGATAACTGGTTACGTAGGTTCTGACACAACTATTAATATTACAACATCATTTACAGCACCTGTTTCTCAGATTGTTCTTAACGATACAACAGGAATCGATATCGGTGCTGCTTTAGATAATGGTAATGGAACTACAATCTTTGTTACAAACATTGAAACAAATACTATATCTCTATCTGCACCATATACAGCAGACAGAACTGGTAACAGTTTCATCTCTACACCAACATCACCACAGACAGTTAACTTTGGTAATGGTACTGGAGCAACCTTCAATATCACCAGAACTTCTGGTGCATACAATGCTGTAGATATTAACCAGACAGTATTCTACAATGATGTACAAGGAGACACATATACTGGACTAGGATCTAATGCAAGATTCAACATTGAAAGAGATGGTACTACTGGTTCAGCATCTTATGCAAATGTGTTTGTATCTAACACTGGTAGTACTTATTCTGCCACAGAAACAATTGTTATCTTAGGTACTAACTTAGGTGGTGCAACACCAGCTAACGACTTGACGATTACAATCGATGCAGTCGATGCTAATGGTCAGATTCAAACTATTACTCCTAGTGGTACAGCAGCAGAGGGATCTCCTTTTGCTGGAACTGGATATGCTGTTGGAGAAAAGATTGTTGTTTATGGTAACGTTCTTGGTGGTAATTCACCTGCTAATGATTTAAGCATCTTTATTAATACAGTTGATACTGCTGGTGAAATTCTTACCTATACTTCAATAGGTCAAGGTATATTCTCTACTCAGGACTACACTAACGTAACTGGAAATGTTGGTTCTGGTGTAGGTATCAACGCAGGATTTAATGTTACAAGGACAGGTTCTGGTAGTAAGATTGCTCAGGTAGACTGGGTTGAAGTTGGTGGAACTATTGAAACAGATGACGTATTTGAAGTTGAATTAACTGATACTACTACATCTACTGTTGAGACATTTACATATACTGCTGTAGTTAATGATGGTATTACTCAAGTAAGAAACGGATTGATCAATCTTATCAACGATCTATCAACTGGTTCTGCATTTGGATATGCATCTGCTGCTAACCCAACTGATGAGACTTACTCTAAGTTACAAATTATAGCAAGAGTACCAGGTCAGGCATTCTCACTTGCTGTTACTACAACAGAAGGAGGTGGTGGTACTGCTAATACGCAGACACTGACCACAACAAACTTTACTCCTAACGAGAATACAACAACCACACCAACATACTCTGCTATTCTAACCAACGCAGGTTCTAGTTTCCAACCAAATGATACTGTCATCATTGATGGTGGAATTCTGGGTGGTGAAACTGCTACCAATGACTTAACTGTTACTGTAACTAGTGTTGGTGCATCTGGTGAAATTACTGCATTCAGTATTGGTGGTACAGCAGCAGATGGTAACGCAACATTCCAAGCAATAGGTTCAAACAATACTGCATTCAACGCAACATTCTTACCTAAGATTATCGGTGGTAACTATTCTCCTGAAATTGCTAATGGTGGTTCTGGATATCAGATTGGTTATCAGTTCAGTATAGGTGGTCAAGAACTTGGTGGTATTGCTGGTGTCAACGACATGACTATTGAAGTCACTGATATTGATTACTTAACTGGAGCAATTACTGCTATCACTGCTAGTGGTAGTCCAGTATCAGGAGAGACTATTGCATTCTATCCAGCTGTATCTCTATCTTCTGTTACATCTGGTGCTATTAACAATGGTACTAATATAACCTACTCTGCTATCGCAAGGATCAGTGCAACCTTCCCGAACAATCACGGATTGGTTCCAGGTAATACAATTCTTGCTGCTATTAGTTCTACTGCTACTAACCATGATCTTGCTTCAGGACCATTCTTTATTGAAGAAGTTCCAAGTCTAGACAAGTTTGTTTATACTACAAGAACTACTGGTACGATTAATACTGGTACTCCTTTAACTGGTGAACTCTATACTAGACCAGACTGCTTCTATACACATAGACCATTTGACGGTGGTGTGCAACTAGGAACAGGTTCACCATCACACGGTGCTCAGGCGATTCGTCAATCTAAGAAATACATTAGATACCAGTCAGGTAAAGGTATCCAGTATACTACTGGTGCTCTATTTGCTCCATCATATGACTTAAGATCAGTTACTGCTGATGGTACTTCTCTTGGTAGTATTATAACTGTAACCACTGATGACGTTGATCATGGTCTACAGGTTGGTGCTGAGATCGCTCTTAATGGTATTACTACTTCTGGATATGATGGTCACTACATTGTTGCAAGTATCGTTAATGAAATTACATTGACTGTCTTGGCTACAGGTACACTTGGTGGTCTTACTGGTGAGTTCGGTCAACAACCAAGTATATCTCTGTATAAATGGAAAGGTTCTACTGTAAGATCTGGTGCGTTCGATGATCAGAATGGTATCTTCTTCCAGTATGATGGAACAAACCTATCTGTTGGTCTAAGATCTTCTACATTCCAGATTGCTGGTACTGTAAGTGCTACTCCAGATAACAACCTCATACAAGGAAACAATACTAAATTTACTGAACAGTTAACTACTGGTGACAGATTGGTTATTCGTGGAATGAGTCATGTTGTTACTTCTATTATAGATGACACAAACTTAACAGTTAACCCTGACTATAGGGGTGCGGTTGGTGCTCAAAATACAAAGGCAGCATTGACTAAGGATATTATCATTCCACAATCACAGTGGAACATTGACAAGTGTGATGGTACTGGTAAGTCAGGATATCAACTACAGATCAATACCATGCAGATGATCGGATTCCAGTATACATGGTATGGTGCTGGATTCATTGACTGGATGTTCAGAGGTCCATCAGGTAACTTCGTATTCGCACACAGACTTAAGAACAACAACAGGAACAGAGAAGCGTTCATGCGTTCAGGTAACTTACCTGTTAGGTATGAGGTTCTGAATGAAGGACCAAGATCTAAGTTGACAACTCCTGTTCAAGCTGGTGACACTGAATATATGTCAGTTAAGGATGTAACTCTATTCCCAGAAACAGGTGTTGTATATATTGGTAACGAATTGATTCGTTATTCTTCTAGAAACACAGCACTTAATAGATTGGTTGGTCTTACAAGAACAGCAAACTTGAACAACTATACTGCTGGAGCAAACAGAACATACACTGCTGGAGCAGCAGCTGACTATGCTAAGAACGAGGGTGTGATTCTACTCACCACTACTGCAACACCACAGATTAACCACTGGGGTTCTGCATATCTAACAGACGGTGGCTTTGATGAAGATAGAGGATACCTCTTCAACTATCAGGAATCTGAGATTGAGATCTCAGTCACACCGTATACGGTCTTCCTAATCCGTCTATCACCTAGTGTGTCTAACGCACTGACTGGTGACTTGGGTGAGAGAGAACTAATCAACAGAGCACAGTTGCTACTGAAGAGTGTAGAAATCACTACACAGGGTGGTAGTTCTTCTCAGGGAGTTATCGTTGAAGGAATTCTAAACCCGATTAACTATCCATCAAACCCTGTTGACATTACTTGGGGTGGTTTGAATACATCTGGTGAAGGTGGACAACCATCATTTGCTCAGATTGCATCTGGATCTAGTGCTAACTGGAGTGCTGGTGGTGCTAACATTACTGCTGTTAACAGAACTACTAGAAACTTCTGGACTAGGTACGTTAGATTCGACAAGGCTGACGTTCAGGGAGTTCAGGTAGGTATGCAGGTGACTGGTGGATCACTACCTGGTGGTTCTACGGTATCAAGAATACAGAATGTTAATAGTACTCAAGTCTGGATTGTTATGTCTCAGAACACGTATCAGGGATCTGCTGGTAGTACAACATATACATTCATTGTTCCTCCATATGCTCAGCCAGGTGAACGAATCTTCTCATTCGTGGCAGCACCAGGACAAAGGGATGGTATTGACTTGACCGAACTTAAAGAGTTAACTAATACTCCTATCGGTGGTCGAGGTACGTTCCCGAATGGACCTGACGTTCTGGCGATCAACGTTTACTGTACATCAGGTAACGCATTCAACAGCACGATCAACCTCAGATGGGGTGAAGCACAAGCATAGGAGGTCACATGGCACAACCAGCTAGTAGAACACAATTAGCAGAATACTGCAAAAGACAATTAGGTGCTCCTGTACTTGAAGTCAATGTTGATGATGATCAAGTAAGTGATGCTATCGATGACGCTCTCCAATATTATAGGGAGCGTCATTATGATGGTATGGAGTTGATGTATCTCAAACATAAGATCACCGCAGCAGACAAAGCTAGGTTTGAACTTAAATCTGAGACTATCATGACAGATGCTGATAGTACTAAGTGGGAACGATCAGATAATTATATTAATATCCCTGAACATATAATGGGGATATCTAAAGTATTTGGATTAGCAAGTAATGCTATCCGTAACAACCTATTTGGTATCGAGTATCAGATCTTCTTGAATGACCTGTATGCTTTTGGTTCTCTTGATATGCTTAACTACTTTATGGTTAAGCAGTGGTTAGAAACTATTGACATGGTTCTAAACAATGGAGCATTTGTTGAGTATAGATTTAACCAGAGACAAGATAGATTATATCTTGACATTGATGATTCAATGTTAACAGAAGAATTGTATCTTGTTATACAATGCTATAGAGCATTAGAACCAGATACTTTCACACAAGTTTATAATGATCCTTTCGTGAAACAATACTCTACTGCTAAGATAAAGAGACAGTGGGGTCAGAATCTAATCAAGTTTCAAGGTGTTAATCTACCAGGTGGTGTTCAACTTAATGGTAGAGAATTGTTCAATGATGCTAACGAAGAAATTGCAAGACTAATGGAGATGTCTTCCAACACCTATGAACTTCCACCTATGGATATGATAGGATGAAAAGTATATACTTCCCTCAACATGGTGGAGTTGGTACTGAACAGGCTCTTATTCAATCATTGGTTGATGAGCAAATAAAATTATTTGGTACTGATTGCTACTATCTTCCTCGTAAGATGATCAAGGATGTAACCCTTGATGATGTTTTATATTCTGAGTTTAAGACTCAGTATATGATTGAGATGTTCTTAATTAATGTTGAGGGATTTGGATCACCATCAGAATTCATTAGTAAGTTTGGTCTGACAATAACAGATGAGATTACTTTTGTTGTATCAAAAAATAGATGGAGTCAAATATTTCAAGAGTTTGCAGATGTCACAACTGTAGATGGTAGACCTAATGAAGGAGATTTGATCTACTATCCACTAACAAAAGCATTATATGAGATTAAGTTTGTAGAAAGAGAAGCTCCATTCTATCAGTTGGGTCAGACATACATCTATCAGATGACTGCTGAGATCTACCAGATCGGTGATGATAAGTTTGAGACTGGTATTCCTGATGTTGATGTAGTAGAAGAATTATTCTCTACTTCTATCTCCATACAAATGGACACTGGTGGCACAGGAGAATACTCATTAAGTGAAACTGTAACTGGTTCTACCACTGGTGTTACAGGTGAGGTTGCGTATTGGGATCGTTCAACCGATATACTAACCATCATAAATAGAACAGGAAACTTCCTAACTGGTGAGACTCTTACTGGAGGTACTAGTACCACAGCAAGAAGCATCACTACCATTGACAATTTGACAATGGGTGATAGGGCAGCAGCAGACAATAGAGAGATCGAAGATGCTGCTGATAACTTAATCGATTGGGGTGAGGTAAACCCATTCGGGGAATTTGGTAATTTTACAACAGGTGACTTCTAATGTTAGGACCACATTTTTATAATGAAGCGATACGGAAAACAGTTATTGGTTTCGGTACGCTTTTTAATAACATAGAAATTAGAAAGAAGGATAGTGCTGGAACTGTTATAGAGTCAGAGAAAGTTCCTCTAGCATATGGTCCCAAGAATAAATTCCTTTACAGGTTAGAACAAAGTCCAGACGTAACAAAGAAGGTCGCAATTAAACTTCCACGTTTGTATTTTGAATTAACTAATGTAACATACGATAGTACTAGAAAGACTAGTGCAATCAAAAAGATTAAAGCTGCTATACCTGCTGCTGGTAATGCAGACAACGCAAAAGCAATTCAAACACAATTTGTTCCAGTACCTTATGACATGTCATTTGAACTTGGTATTATTGCCAAGTCATCTGATGATGCTCTACAGATACTAGAACAGATACTACCATATTTCCAACCATCATTTAATATCACATTGAATTTCATTCCAGACATGGATGAAAAACGTGACATAGCATGCATCCTAAACGGTGTTGACTATGCAGATGATTGGGATGATAGTTTCTTAGAAAGAAGGAGTATAGTTTGGACTCTACAGTTTACTGTTAAGTCTTACATCTATGGTCCTTACAGTAAGGCAGACGTTATCCGTAAGGCACGTGTCATCGAAACTATTGGTGATAAGAATGTAAGTAAGAGAAATGTTGAGAGGTCTTACACACCGAAGGCTCTAGAAGATAAGAATGCAGATGGAGTTATTGATACACAAGATGATGATCTGGTAGTTTCCACAGACGACTTCGGATTCAATGAAGGGTTTACAGTATTATGAGTAAGTTAGATAAAAATATGGAGGAGATGTTAGACATCGATATCTCCACTACACCTGAAGGTGGATGTACCACTAGGAAGGATCAGACTAAGGATGTCACAGAGGATAGAGAGAAAGACTATGAATATACTAGAGGACAACTCTACAATCTCATAGATAAGGGTCAGGAGGCAATACAAGGTGCATTAGAGGTTGCACAGGAGTCAGGGCATCCAAGAGCATTTGAGGTCGCTACGAACGCTATGAAGCAGGTAGCAGACATGACTGATAAACTCATGGATCTACAGAAGAAGGTTGCTGATCTAGATGAAGAGAAGAAAGGTCCAACTAAGGTAACTAACAATGCAATGTTCGTAGGAAGCACTGCTGAGTTACAAAAGATGCTAAAGCAAATGGGTGGGGGTAAACGCTAAATAATTGAGAGAGGATACTAGAGAATCATGGTAATTAACGTAAAAGGACAACATATAGTTGTGCCAAATACTGTTGGTGCTGCTACTAGTTTTGATAATGCAACTTGTGTTCGTTTAGTAAACATTGACAACAGCGATGGTAGAACTGTTACTATTGCAGCCGATAATAGTGGTAACACTACTATAGGATCTTTTGCATTATTAGCACAACAAACAGAAATCATAGAAAAGAAACCAACAGATGTTATTTACGTTGGTGGTGGAACTGATGTAAAGGGAACACCAATAGGATATACAAACTAACTAAACTGTTAGCATTGCACAACATTTAAAAATATATTATAATATAGTATGGATGCATTGAAACATATGAGACTCAATGAAGGAGACGTATACCGTCTCACAAAAGCCTGCGAATTGTATCAGGAACAAACTGGTTCAGAATACATGTGGGATGAATACCAAAAGCTTATTGACAAGGTTAACAAACTTTGTGATCAGGGGTATTGTGCTTTCTCAGAAAGCGGCCCATGACTGAAGAAACAATTAAAGCAATCTGTTATACAAAGGAAGAAGTTGATGCAATGATTGCTGCTGCTGTTGCAGAAGCACGTGCTATTGACGAAGAATCTATGCGTAAGCATAACAGAGATGCAACGATCATTAGTATGATCTTAGGGTTCACTTGTCTCGCATTATTTTTAGATGGATTACTTCGTATACTTGGTATCATTCCACCATTCATGGATCTTGATGTTAATATCATCGATGATATTGCGGAGAAGACTAAGGTCATTATCGAAAATGACATGATTAAATCTGGTATAACTAAAATACAACGGTGGTAAATTAAATGCTTTCAACACAATATCGTTTACGATTAGAAGCAATTTGTAAGGACATTGCTTCAGGTACTGACGTATCAATACAGGATATGATATGGGCAGAAAAATTAGGAAAGGCAAACACTTCTGCTAGAGGCATGTTAAAGACTGCTAGAAGGATGGCAACAAATCCTAACGAGTCTTTTCTGAATGAGTTGAATATAGGAGACCCCGATCCAACTCATCACAAAAGGGGTTTCGGTTCTCCAGATGAAGTTGTGGAATGGTTTCATCAAGAAAGGTCTGACGATTGGAGGCAACGTGATTGAAAAAACTGATAAGATTATGAAGATGCTTCTGCTCAGTTCACATGAAGCAGACTTCTTATATAAAAAAGAGAACGGTACATTCTATGTGTGTCATCATCGTAAAGATGGTGACACTTTTTCTATACCTGAAATACAACTAGAGTTGTTCCCACCAGAACCACCTAAGAAGATAAAGGTAGGTACAGATGCACCACATCATAATATCTTAGAGAAATATTATGGTAAGGATTGGAAACCTACACCACAGGAAGGACTTGAGGATCACTACTAATGCATCCTAACGGTTACACCAAAGAGATGATCAGGGAGATACTTGGTACATCATGTCCAGAGTGGGATCCAACCCATGAGACTGGTAATCAAATGAGAAAGCGGAAGGGTAGAGAGATGAGGGAAGGTAAGAGACCATACCCTACATACCCATCAAAGGAGTCTAGGATAGCAGACACTTCAGGTAAGTTTGATGAGAATGGACAATACATCTACCCTGAAGGATCTGGATTTAATTATTGTCAATGGTTGAAGGATAATCCTGACTCAACAGAAGCTGTATCAAACACAAAAGTATCATGAGCGAGGTAGTATGGTCTATAAATATAATGATAGCAATATTGTTAATAGCAGTAGGCATAGTAATATATTGGATTTTTAAATACGATGACTGGAATGAAACCACCGTCGAGGAAGAGTTGTTACAACTTCCGAGTGACGAAAGTGAATCGAGTAGTTGATGGTGACACTATTGATGTAACTATTGATCTTGGATTTGATTTAACAAAGAAAGAAAGAGTAAGGGTGGCTGGTATAGACACTCCAGAAAAAAGGACTCGTGATTTAGAGGAGAAAGCTCTTGGGATTGATGCAACGAATTGGCTCAAGGAAAGGTTGGATGGTGTTATTAAAAGTTCTGATGATCTCGTCATTAGGACTGAACTTGTTGGTGGTATGGGGAAGTACGGCCGTCTTCTTGGTTGGTTATACATTGGGGACTCAAACTTGTCCATCAACGAACAAATGATTCAACTGGGATATGCATGGGCATATGATGGTGGTACTAAGAAAAAAGATTTCAACGAACTAAAGAAAATTCGTGGTATTTTGAATGGGTAAGACTGAGGTATATCTCGGTAACCCGAACCTGAAGAAGGCTGGTACTGAGATACAATTTACTAAGAAGCAAGTAGAAGAATGGATCAAATGTAAAAGTGATCCACTCTACTTTGCTATGACTTATATGCAGATCATCAACCTTGATGAAGGTCTTGTACCTTTTAAGATGTATGATTTTCAGCAAAAGATTCTAACAGACTTCCATGAAAACAGATTCAACATTGCGAAACTTCCTAGACAGACTGGTAAGAGCACCACTGTGGTCGCCTATCTTCTTCATTACGCTATCTTCAACGATAGTGTTAACATTGGTATTCTTGCAAACAAGGCATCTACCGCTAGGGAACTCTTAGGCAGACTACAACTTGCTTATGAGAATCTACCAAAGTGGATGCAACATGGTGTATTGGTATGGAACAAAGGATCTCTGGAGTTAGAAAATGGGTCTAAAATCATGGCTGCTTCAACCAGTGCTAGTGCTGTTCGAGGAATGTCTTTCAATATACTCTTCCTCGATGAGTTTGCTTTCGTCCCTAACCATGTTGCCGAGCAGTTTTTTGCTAGTGTGTATCCTACTATTACTTCTGGTAGGTCTACAAAAGTTATTATAATATCTACGCCAAATGGCATGAACCACTTCTATAAGATGTGGGAGGATGCTAGGAATGGTAAGAATGGTTATGTAACAAACGAAGTACATTGGTCTCAAGTTCCAGGCAGAGATGCTAAGTGGAAAGAAGAGACTATGAAGAACACGTCCAAGAGACAGTTCGCTCAAGAGTTTGAATGCGACTTTCTTGGATCTGCTGATACTCTTATATCGCCAGCTAAATTACAAGCGATACCATTTAAAGATCCATTACAAAGCAATGCAGGACTTGACATTTACGAACGGTCACAAGACGATCACGAATATATTATTACTGTCGATGTTGCCAGAGGAATTGGTGGCGACTATAGTGCTTTCATCGTGTTTGATATCACCACTCTCCCGTATAAAGTTGTTGCCAAATACCGTGATAATGAGATTAAACCTATCATGTTTCCGTCCGTCATTTTTGGAGTAGCAAAGAATTATAATTTTCCATACATCCTTGTAGAGGTAAATGACATTGGTGATAGTATAGGAGCAATGTTAAACTTTGACCTTGAGTATCCTAACGTACTCATGTGTGCTATGAGAGGTAGAGCTGGTCAGATAGTAGGTCAAGGGTTCTCAGGTAACAAGACACAGTTAGGTGTTAAGATGAGCATCACTGTGAAGAAGCAAGGTTGTGCAAACCTTAAAGCAATTTTAGAAGAAGATAAATTAACCTTCTGTGATTTTCATATACTTCAAGAGTTAACAACATTCATCCAGAAGAAACAAGCATGGGAAGCAGATGAAGGATACCATGATGATCTTGTAATGTGTCTGGTACTATTCTCTTGGTTGGTCATGCAAGACTACTTCAAAGAGATGACTGACAATGATGTCAGACGAAGGATATATGAAGAACAACGGAATCAGATTGAACAGGACATGGCTCCATTTGGATTCATTGATGATGGATTAGGTGATGATACCTTCATAGATGGTGATGGTGAGATGTGGGCTTATGGTGATAAGGAAGAGTCTGTGACTTATATGTTGCCTGATTTGTGATGGAACTCGATGAACAGTTCGGTTTAGAACACCTACTATTCAGAGAAAGAACGTGTCGAGTCTGTGGTAGAGACAAAGACTTGATGAATGATTTTTATTTAATAAGAAAAAATAAGAGAGGTAACCCATCTGGTTATTCATATGAATGCAAGGTGTGTACTATAGAAAGGATTGTAAAGAACAGAAAGAAAAAACCTGTGTTCGAAGAGTCTTATCCAGACTGGTAGTATGTTCATGCATTGTTTCCCCACTCAAAATACCTGTAGAGATAAATAATTTCAGGTAATTTGAATCATCTATAGGGGTTAAAAACATGGCAAGTCAAATCTCGCCTGGTGTAGTTCTTAGAGAACGTGATCTGTCAAACGCAGTTATTGTTGGCACTTCTAGCCAGACAGCAGCGTTTGCTTCATCTTTCCAGAAAGGTCCAATTGGAGAGGTCGTAAAGATCCAGAACCAACAGGATTTATTATCAGTATTTGGTAAGCCAGTTGATGCTAATGCAGAAGACTGGTTTGTTGCATCTGAATATCTGGGATACGGTGGACAACTCGCAGTTGTTCGTGCAGAAACAGGAGCACTCAATGCGGTAGATAGCGGTGCAGCAGTTCTAGTTAAGAACACTGCTGACTGGGAAGGAGGCACAGGCTCGTCTAAGAAGTTCGTAGCACGTGGTGCTGGAACACTAGGTAACTCACTCAAGGTCGTCGTCGTTGATAGCGGTGCTGATCAATACGTTACATTCGCAGCAACTCCAGCAGGTGTTGGTGTTGATGACACACTTACATTTACAGGTGGAGCAACAGGAAAGGTTCTTTCTTGGGTTCCTGCAACTAAAACTGCTGCTGTTGTTTTAACAAACCCTGGAACAAAGATTACAACTTCTGATACACTTGACATTCCTGATACAGGAGTCGGTGCAACTACCACAACATTGGTTGGTGGTACTGGATACACCTCAGCAACTGCTGCTGCAACAACTGGTGGATCTGGAACAGGATTAACAGTAGACACAGTTGTTGGTGCTGGTGTTCCTAATGCAATCACACTCACATCTGGTGGTAGTGCATATGCAACAGGTGCTGGAATCGCAACCACAGGTGGTGGCGGTACAGGATTAACAGTTGACGTTGTTGTCGCTGGTGGTGTTGTTCAGACTGTAGCAATCAATACTGCTGGTACTGGATACACTGTTGGTGCAACTGTAACTATCGTTGGTGGTGGTTCAAACGCAACCTTCACTGTTGATGCAGCAACTGGTGCTGTAACAGCAGTTACAATCAACGCTGGTGGTACTGGTTACCTCGTTGGAGATACAGTCACAGTTTCTGGTGGAGGTGGAGATTCAACATTCGACATCGCTTCTGTAACTGATACACAGATTGCAATCTCTTCTGTTAGTGACTGGTATACTAACACAGAAATTGCTGGTACTGGACTTAAGTTAAGTGCAATTGGTCCTCGTCCTGGTACATCTGCATTCGCTGCTGATAGAAGTCTTTCTGGAGACGAAGTACACGTAGCAGTGATCGACACAACTGGTGATGTGTCTGGTGCTTCTAGCACAATCGTTGAACGTCTTACATATCTTTCAAAACTCTCTGATGCAAAATCAACTGAGGGTGGAAATGTGTACTACAAGTCAATCATCAACTCAGAATCTGGTTATGTCTATCATGGTTCTGCTTTAGCAACAACAGTTTCTGGTGCTGTATGGAACGCTGCTTCTGGTAGTGTATCTGGAGCACTTGCTATTGGTGGTGCTATTGAAACAACTCTCTCATCTGGTACAGATGACTACAGTTATACTGCTGGTGAGATTAGTGCAGCATACGATGAGTTTGCTGACAGTGAAAACACTAATGTTAACTTCATCCTTATGGGTGGATCATTAGGTAACGAATCTGATACTAAGAGTAAGGCACAAAAGGTTATTGCTGTTGCTGCTGGTCGCAGAGACGCAATTGCATTTGTCTCTCCTTTCAGAGGAAACCAAATCGGTACATCTGGTTCTCTAACTGCTAGACAGCAGAAGGATAACACTCTTGGATTCTTTAGTGGATTAACTTCTACATCGTTCGCAGTATTCGATAGTGGATACAAGTACATCTATGACCGCTTTAACGATGTATATCGTTACATCCCAACTAACGGTGACATTGCTGGTCTATGTGTTGCTACATCATCCTCATTAGATGACTGGTTCTCTCCTGCTGGATTAAGCAGAGGTGGAATCCGTAACGCTGTTAAGTTAGCATACAACCCATCTAAAGCAGATAGAGACGAGCTTTATCAGAACAGAATCAACCCTGTTGTTTCTATTTCTGGAAGTGGTATTACACTCTTCGGTGATAAGACTGCTCTCGCATCACCATCTGCATTTGATAGAATCAATGTTCGTAGATTGTTCCTCAACATTGAGAAGCGTGTAGAGAACCTTGCTAAGGGTGTTCTATTCGAACTCAATGATGAACTCACACGTTCAAACTTCAGTTCTGCTGTTAACTCTTACTTGAATGAAGTTCAGGCAAGACAAGGTTTAACTGACTTCTTGGTTGTTTGTGATACATCTAATAACACACCTGATGTTATAGACCGCAATGAGTTTGTTGCAGAATTATTCCTGAAGCCAACTCGTTCCATCAACTACGTAACAGTGACCTTCACTGCAACACGTACTGGTGTTTCGTTCGCTGAAGTAGTCGGACGCTAATTCGTTACACTAAATATAAACACAAAGGACAAGACTAATGGCAAACATAAGAAGTAACGTCTCAGATTTCCTGGCTAAGGTTGCTCAGGGCGTTAAGCCTAATATGTTTGAGGTGGAGATAAACTTTCCATCTCAAGATGCAGAGAGTTCAACTCTAGTTAACACGTTATGTAAGTCAGCTGCTTTACCTGCTTCAAGTTTGGGAACTATCGAAGTTCCCTTCAGAGGTAGAACTGTAAAGATTGCTGGAGACAGGACATTCGATAACTGGACAGCAACCTTCATCAACGATAAGGACATGAAGATTCGTGGACTCTTTGAGAAGTGGTTAAACCAAATGAATTCTCATAAGGGTAACACTGCTGAACTGTTCAACCCTGCTGCTGGAGATTCTAGATACAGTGCTGACATCTTTGTTACTCAACTAGAAAAAGATGCTGGTGATTACGGAACAAACTTAAGGAGATACAAACTCTGGTATGCGTTCCCAGTATCTGTTTCACAGATTGACCTTGCTTATGACAGCAATGATCAGATTGAAGAATTCTCAGTTGAATTCCAATATTCATACTGGACAGTTGAATCTACTGACGCAAAGAACTCTGACGCTATTGCATAATCCACTTTTTCCTATCGTATAAATACTTGCGTAGGAAAAAATATTATTGTTATGAGTCAGTTATTTGGCTTTCAAATTAATAAGAAGCAGGAACGGAAGGGACAATCCCCCGTTCCTCCTTCTGCTGACGAACCCGTTGCAGTAGCTGCAGGGGGTTATTTTGGTACTTACGTCGATATGGACAACAGTGCCAGAGATGAGTTTGAACTCATTCGTCGTTACCGAGACATGGCACTCCATCCAGAAGTGGACAGTGCTGTTGATGAGATTGTTAATGAGTTCGTTGTTAATGACACAAATGATAGTTGTGTAGAAATCAATCTAGACAACCTTGAAGTTGGAAAGGGTGTCAAGAATAAAATTCGTGATGAGTTTGATTATATAAAACGCTTACTCAATTTTGAAAAGAGAGCACATGAGCTTATTCGAAATTGGTATGTGGATGGTAAGTTAATTTACCACAAAGTAATAGACCTTGCTCAACCTAAGAAGGGTATCTTAGAACTTCGCTACATCGATCCCCTTAAGATCAAGAAGGTCAGACAAAAACTTTCAAGTAACAATAGACAACTAACTCCAGACGAGAAGCAATCTGCTAAGGCATACGAGTGGGGTGAGTTCGTAGACTATTGGTTGTACAACCCTAAAGGATACCTTAGAGGTGGTGCATTAGGTCCAGTTGGAGACATGTCCAACAATCAAGGTGTCAAGATGGCGGTAGATTCCATCACCTTTGTTAACTCTGGACTACAAGATTTAAACAAAAGACTTGTACTAAGTTTCTTACACAAAGCAATCAAGTCACTCAATCAACTTAGAATGATTGAAGATGCTCTGGTTATCTACAGATTATCAAGAGCACCAGAAAGAAGAATCTTTTACATTGACGTAGGAAACCTTCCAAAGGTTAAAGCGGAACAGTATCTACGTGATGTAATGTCTCGTTATAGAAATAAACTAGTCTATGATGCAAAGACTGGTGAGATTCGTGACGACAAAAAGCATATGAGTATGCTAGAAGATTTTTGGTTACCTCGTAGAGAGGGTGGGCGTGGAACTGAGATCACCACCTTACCTGGTGGACAGAATCTAGGAGAGCTCAAAGATGTTGAGTACTTTAGGAAGAAACTTTATAACAGTCTCAATCTTCCTCCTTCCCGTCTCACAGATGATAACAAGGGATTCAATCTTGGTAAAACCACTGAAGTCCTTAGAGACGAGCTTAAGTTCACCAAGTTCATTGGACGTTTACGTAAAAGATTTGGAGAATTATTCCTCGACATACTCAAGACACAACTCATTCTCAAGGGAGTAATCACTCCTGAAGACTGGGATGAGATGCAGGAGCATATCCAGTTTGACTATCTCTTTGATAATCATTTCAATGAGTTGAAAGAACTTGAGATGGTCACACAAAGAATGGCAATGGTCGCACAGATGGATCCATTTGTGGGTAAGTACTTCTCTGTTGAACATATCCGTAGACATATTCTACAGCAGAATGAGATGGAGTATAAAGAACTTGATAAGCAAATGAAAGCAGAGATCGAATCTGGTCTTGCTATGGATCCTATTGATGTTACAACATTGGATACAATGGATCGTCAGAACGTTGCTTATCAACCAGAGATTGATGCTGCTGCACAGGACAATCAAGCGGTCTTAGATCAAGCAAGAGCTGATGATGACCACAAGAAGGAGATGCAGAAAATTAAGGCCACGCCTAAACCAGCACCTGCTTCCGCATCTAAACCTGCGAAAACAACTAAATAATAAACACACTATGTAAAAATTATGGCAGATCCAGTGGAGCAACCGCCAGAGGCAGTACTTGATACGGCTGATTTGATTGCAAATAATAAAAGAGCAGAAGCAATTGATGCAATACAAGATCTCTTGTATGCACGTGCAAATGATGCTATGGGTTCATATAAGAAAACTGTAGCAGGTACTTATTTCAATGAACCAAAAGAGGTAGAGGAACCATCCAATGAAACTGATAACGGAAGCAATTGAAACCATTGAGGTTATAACCGAAGAGAAGGACGGTAAGAAACAGTTATACATAGAAGGCGTTTTTCTTCAGTCTGAACTGAAGAATCGCAACGGTCGTGTATATCCATTCAGCGTCCTTGAAAAAGAAGTCAATCGCTACAACGAAGAATACATTAAAACAAGTCGTGCTTTGGGGGAGCTGGGCCATCCTGATGGTCCTACTGTCAACCTTGACAGAGTATCCCACAGAATTACCAACTTGCGAGCAGAAGGTACAAACTTTGTTGGGAAGGCGATGATCTTAGGAACACCTATGGGTCAGATCGCTAGTAACCTATTAGGTGAAGGTGTGAAACTTGGTGTTTCATCCAGAGGTATGGGTTCTATCGATAAGCGTGAAGATGCAAACTATGTTTGCGATGACTTTATGCTTGCCACTGCTGCTGACATTGTTGCTGATCCATCCGCACCTGATGCATTCGTAAATGGAATCATGGAAGGTAAAGAGTGGGTCTGGGATAATGGCATATTGAAGGAGCAAAAGATTGCTAAATATAAGAGTTACATTGACGATGCAACTCGCCAAAACCTAGAGGAGAGAACACTTGAAGTGTTCAATAGCTTCCTCCAAGGCTTGTAATTAATAAATAAACATAGATAATTCATCAATTTACGGGAAGACTTAAAATGTCAGACATGTTAAACGAAAAGTTTGAGGAATTCGCATCTGAGCAAAAGGATGTTCTCAAAGAATACCAAGATCCTATGCCCACAGTTACCGCAACTGTGATACCTGGTACAGGTAGCGACCCAACTCAGGTTTCGGGTGATCCCCAACAGAAGAGTAGCGGAAAGGATGAACCATCAGGTTCTTCACCAACCGTTCCACCTGCTGTTGCTAATGGACAATCTGTAAACGATCTAGGAGGATCTTCAACACCACCACTCCATGCTAAGAAGGAGAAGGGGGAAGAAAATCCTGGTGCTAAAGCATCTGCACCTATCTCTCAAGATAGCAGTGCATCATCTCCATCTGGTAAAGGTGGTGACGAAGCTGGTGCTAACACACTCGGTGCTGAAATTACACACGGAACTTCTAAAGGTCCAGATGTACAGTACCCAATCAAACCATCGTTCGAAGAAGTTGAATTATCTGACGACGTAAAAGCCCTCCTTGAGGGAACAGAACTCTCTGATGAGTTTGCCGAGAAAGCGAAGACTATCTTCGAAGCGGCTGTTAAAGCAAAACTTTCAGAAGAGTACGACAAGCTTGTAGAGCACTTTGCCAAACAAACTGAAGAGAAACTCGCTGCTGCTAAGGCAGAACTCAACGAGGAAGTTAATGGCACAGTGAACTACGCCGTGACTCAATGGATCGAAGAGAATCAAATCGCCATTGATCGTGGAATCAGAAATGAGATTACAGAAGACTTCATTGTAGGTCTGAAGAATCTCTTTGAAGAGCACTACATTTCTATCCCAGACGACAAAGTGGATGCGGTAGAAAGTATGGCTGAATCAATTCGTGAAATGGAAGGACGCTTAGACGAACAGGTCAAAGCTAATGTGAAACTTCAGAATCGTCTTAACGAGTCTGCAAAAACTGTAATTCTGAAACAAGTTTCAGAAGGATTGGCAGAAACTCAGAAGGACAAACTATCAGCTCTCGCTGAGGGTGTTGAGTTCAAATCAGAGGAAGAGTATTCCAAGAAACTCACCACAATTAAAGAGTCATATTTCCCTAAAGAAAAGGCTCAGGTCAGCGAAGTATCTGACGAAACACCAGTTGAAGCAGAAGACATGTCACCAGCAATGGGATCATATCTAGATGCTTTGAATCGCTGGAATTGAATTTAATAATATAACACTTTCTATAGAGAAAACAAATGTTTAACGCAAAAGCTCTAACAGAAAAGTGGTCACCTGTTCTAAGTCATGAAGGGTCTACTCCCATCAAAGACAACTATAGAAAGGCTGTAACTGCTGTACTGTTAGAAAACCAAGAGAAATTCATACGTGAAGAGCGTGGAATGCTCAACGAGGTAGCAGTAAACTCTGCTGGTGCTATCGGAACAAACGCACTTTCTGGTAGTGGACTAGACACTAAGACAGGTGGATTAGCAGGTTTCGACCCTGTACTAATCAGCTTGATTCGTCGTGCTATGCCTAACCTAGTTGCTTATGATATCTGTGGTGTCCAGCCTATGTCTGGTCCTACTGGATTGATCTTCGCAATGAAGGCACATTACGAGAATCGTACTGGCCCCGAAGCATTATTCAACGAGCCAGATTCAAACTTCTCTGCTGGATCAGATAACACTAAGGGTGCATATAACCCTGCTAATGATGCAACAGATGGTTCGAACCCTGCTCTACTTAACGACGCATCACCTGGAACTTATGAGCGTGGTGTTAAGCCAATGGCTCGTAACGTTGCTGAAGAATTGGGAGAAACAACTCAGTTCCGTGAGATGGCATTCAGCATTGAGAAGACTGCTGTGACTGCACAGTCCAGAGCCCTCAAGGCAGAGTACACTCTAGAACTAGCCCAAGACTTGAAAGCTATTCACGGTCTAGATGCAGAGCAAGAACTTGCTAACATTCTTTCTAGTGAGATCCTTGCTGAAATCAACCGTGAGGTTGTACGTACAGTTTACACAATTGCAAAACCTGGTGCTGCTAACAACGTAGCAAACGCTGGTCGTTTTGACTTAGACGTAGACTCAAACGGAAGATGGTCTGTTGAGAAATTCAAAGGACTTATGTTCCAAGTCGAGCGTGATGCCAACGCAATCGCACAAGAGACTCGTCGTGGGAAGGGTAACTTCATCGTCACATCTGCTGACGTTGCTAGTGCTCTTGCTATGTCTGGTACTCTAGACTACTCTTCAGGTCTTACTGGTGCTGGTGGTCCTTCCATCGGTGAGGTAGATGACACTGGAAACCTACTTGTAGGTACAATGAACGGACGTATCAAGGTATACGTTGATCCTTATTCTGCAAACATTGCTGACAAGCATTACTACGTTGTAGGATACAAAGGAACTTCTCCTTATGACGCTGGTCTGTTCTACTGCCCATATGTACCTCTCCAAATGGTCAGGTCTATAGGTCCAGATACCTTCCAACCCAAAATTGGATTTAAGACACGTTACGGAATGGTTGCTAACCCATTCGTTACACAGGCAAACGGCACTCCTGATGCTGAAGCCCTTACAGCGAATCGTAACCAGTACTACAGACGTGTACAGGTTGAAAACCTTATGTAAATCTCTATTCGAGAACAATGACAGAGGGAACCTTCGGGTTCCCTTTTTTTATGATACATACTATAATAGAAATGCCAGTTTGCATAGTGGCATACTCATATGGTAGAATTAGAACATGAATGGTAGACTATCTAAAGTTGATATGACATCACGACTTTTGAAAATCAAAGCAGGTATTGCCGACAAGTACTGGTATCCTAATTGGGATGATAAAGAAAGATCGGCAGCTCAACAAGCCCTCAATAACGCACTGGAGATTCTAGATGAATATCATTACTAACCCAGATGGGTCAAAGGAATATACCAACCCATTCATTAAAGAAGGTACTGATCTAACAGAAGATCAACTTCAACTAAGAGCATTCTTGCTCGGTTCATTTTGGCGTAACGAGATTACTATCACAGAAAAATCATATCGTTTCTGTGATGATTGGATTAAAAATGAAGATGCAGAAATTGCATCTAAGGAAAATGCAGACACATTGCTCAAGGAGGCTTATGCAACTTTTAAGTAGTTACTTCAGTGAAGATGAAGTAAGACATGCAAAACTATTTCGCATCGAAGATTTTGATCAGAGACCATATCAGTTCAGAGTTTTTACTACAGATGCAGATTTAGCAGACTGTAAAGATTTCATACATACAACTGAAGCAGAAGATTTTGCTGAGAACTTTGTATTGAATGCATGAATCCACTTTATAAAATATTGATGGGTGTTGGAATACCAGGAACTGTTGCTTCTGTGGTGGTAATTTTTAATGCTTTGAAGAAAAAACCTACTAAGGTTACCTTTGAAGATGACGATGATGACGACTTTGGTGGGCCTGGTGAAGGTCCATATTGGTGGTACACTAAATAGTAAGTAGCTTGGGAAGTTATTGTGGCTGCTGAATGGTATAAAGAACAACCTACGAATAGAAATTTTCTATCTCCAGTAGGGTTTCAGTTTGATCTGGAACTCTTTTCGGGGGTAGATTTTTTCTGTCAGTCAGTAAACCTTCCTGATATTACAATGACTGTTGCTGAGATTCCTAACAAGTTTCGATCTATACCTATAGCAGGTAGTGGTGGTGTGCAGTTTGGTGATTTGAACGTTACCTTTCTGATAGATGAAGATCTCAAGAACTACATGTCTATTCAAAATTGGATCAGGGAATTCGGCCTCGCAGAAGGTCATTCATCTGGGTTGGATACAAAATCAAGGGGAACCTTACAGGTTCTTACCTCCTCTTTTAATGGAAATTTCTACGTTAACTTCGAAGAACTATTTCCAGTCGGATTGACAGGGGTTACCTTTGATGCTACTCCTGCTGATATTGATTATGTAACTGCAACTGCAACATTCAAATACACAAGATATAAAGTACAGACAGAAACTGGAACTAATTTATGAAATTTGGTGATCTCCTTAATAATTTTGACAAACTAAAAGAAGACTGGGCAGAGGATAGTCGTGTAGACTTTCAATTTAAAAACAAAGAGTACAGTGCTGATCTAGGACAACTAGCACTTGACATTCCCTACCAGCATAATAAATACTTAAACCACTACACTGACATTCAAGCAGTTAAAACTTCATTAGAGTTTGAGATTCGCAAACTCATTAGAGATAAGCGTGAGTACTATGGAGGTGAAGCTGACGCTAAAACTTATGCCAAAAAACCTTTTGGTGGTAAGATATCAACTCAAGATAAGATGAAAGTCTATGTAGAGTCTGATGATGAAGTTATTAATCTAGAAGCAAAAATCAAATACCTAGATCAAATGCTTTATTGGTTGGATCAGGTAATGAAACAAATCTCTAATAGAGGTTTTCAAATCAAGAGTGCTATCGAGTGGGAGAAATTTATTAATGGACAGTAATGACACACCTCTCAGTAAAGAAAAAGAATGAAGTCTATGTTACTATAGATTCTAAAGAAGAACATGTCCACAAAGAACTAGCAGACTACTTCACATTCGAAGTACCTGAAGCAAAATATTTAAAAAAGAATCCAAGATACAGACACTGGGATGGAACCATTAGGTTGTACTCTCCTGCCACTGGTGATTTGTATGCTGGATTATTCACGCATCTAAAAGGGTTTGCCTATGATCGTGATTATACCATGGAACTAAAAAAGGATGACTGGTATGGTCATCCTATTGAAGTAAATGATTTTGTATCACCACGTGGTATTAAAGTCTTTATGGATAAGATCACCCATGTAAAACCTAGAGACTATCAGTACGCAGCAGTTTATTCTGCTATTAAGAACAATCGTAAGTTACTACTTTCTCCTACTGGATCTGGTAAGTCTCTTATGATCTACTCCCTCGTCAGATACTATTGCTCCACCAGCAAGAAAACGTTGATCATTGTTCCCACTACGAGTCTCGTCGAGCAGATGGTCAATGACTTCTGTGACTATGGATGGAATGCGGAGGATCATGTTCATAAGATTTATGGTGGGAAAGATAAAGTAACGGATAAACCTGTCATCATATCTACTTGGCAATCGATCTACAAATTTCCCAAGAGATACTTTGACGATATAGAATGTGTCATCGGTGATGAAGCACATCTGTTTAAGAGTAAGTCCCTGACTGGCATCATGACCAAGTTACACAATGCTAAGTATAGGTTTGGATTTACTGGAACACTGAACGGAACCAAGACCCACAAGTGGGTACTCGAAGGTCTATTTGGTTCCTGTGATCAGGTAACGAAGACGGATGACCTCATCAAACGTGGTTACCTGTCTAAGTTTAGGATCAAAATACTGCTTTGTAAACACCCTGCTCAACACTTTGAAACGTTTCATGATGAAATGGATTACCTTGTTGCTCATAAGGGTAGGAATAATTTGATCAAAAATTTAGTTAAAGACTTAAGTGGCAACACACTTGTTCTCTTTAATTATATCGAGAAGCATGGAGAACCGTTGTTTGAAATCATAAATAATTCTATAGATAAAGATCGTAAGATCTTTTTTGTTCACGGTGGTACGGAAGTACAAGACCGTGAAGAAGTTAGATTAATCACGGAGCAAGAAAACAATGCAATCATCGTTGCGTCCTATGGGACTTTTTCTACTGGTATCAATATTAAGCGTTTGCACAATATCATCTTTGCAAGCCCATCCAAATCACGGATCAGAAATCTTCAATCAATCGGAAGAGTTCTTCGTAGAGGAGAAGGAAAATCATTAGCAACATTATATGATATATCTGACGACATCGGCGGTCAAAATTACACCCTCCGTCACTTGAACGAGAGGGTAACAATTTACAACGAGGAAAATTTTAAGTATGAAGTTATTAAAGTAAATCTTACAGCAAGTTAAAAATTATGATGGAAGATGAATTCTACGCTACAATAAAGTTAACAACTGGAGAGGAACTAGTGTCTAAGGTTTCCTACATGCCAGATGATGA
>Ga0066371_10000018_pt1 | contig 35470 bp, 34 predicted proteins | sample Knorr_S15_td_DCM_FD_71214 | JGI IMG/M metagenome (GOLD analysis project Ga0066371, IMG submission 71214) | Marine microbial communities from Southern Atlantic Ocean transect - Knorr_S15_td_DCM_ad_63m_LV_B | ecosystem: Environmental > Aquatic > Marine > Oceanic | place: Southern Atlantic ocean... | reverse complement strand
AGAAAGTTCTTTTTCAGAGTTTTCTTTTTCATGTTTATAATGACGTCTTAATATAAAATTACCAGAAATATTTTTAGGATTATCAATAAGATATCTTTTAGCGGCACTTGGACATATTCTTTTGCATTTATCAGTATCATTATGATATCTGGGATTACAAATTATACCACAAAAATCTTTAGCAATATTACTAACAGGACATTTGTCATTAAAATTTTCAATATTAGTATTATAATTATAAATATAAGTTAATATAGCAATACTAATAATAAATAGTATAATATAGTTAATATATTTCATTCATAAAATATTAGGGTATCTCTATATTAATTATATTTTAAAAATATTGAAATATTTAATTTAGGTATTTTCATGATAAATTTTTATATTATTTTTATTTTTTTATATTATCAAAATAATATAAAAAATAGTTGGTATTTTTTAAAGAAAAAAATAATTTAAATTTTTAGAAAAAAAATCTATATCTTTATTTTTTACTGAGTAAAATGAGTAAAAAAATTTTTTTTCTGGTAATATTAAATAGTATATAAAAATAAAAATCACATCTTATACAATAATGACTCAAAATTACTCAATAAAAATATATAATTGTGAGTATTGCGATTATACAACAAAACGCAAATTTAATTTAATACGACACCATAATGCAAGACATATTAATAAAAATATTGATAATAATTGTATTAAAATATCTAGAGAAAATGTAAGCCATGTCTGCGAAAATGTAAGCCCTGGCGGTGAAAATGTAAGCCCTGGCGGTGAAAATGTCAGCCCAGTCGGTGAAAATGTCAACCCAAAATTTATTTGCAAAAAATGTAATAAAATTTATAATACAAATAGATATTTAATACAACATGAAAAAAAATGTACAGGCGTTGATGATTTAACTTGTCCTAGATGTATGATAAGTTTTACTACTAGACAAGCAAAATCAAAACATATAAAAAAAAATAATTGTAAACCAAGAAGTATTATACACGCAAGAACACCAAATTCAAAAATTATAGAAACTGTAAATAATATAACTAATATTCAAACACAAAATAATTATATTAATATTACAAATGTTACAAATAATTTAATAATTAATAATTATGGCAATGAAAGAATTGATTATTTAAATTATGAAAAAATGTTAGAAATTTTTAAAAAAGCATATGATATTCCTAGTTTATTAACAAAAGAAATACATTTTAATAATAATTTTCCAGAAAATAATAATATTATATATAAAAATGAAAATACTTCTCTAATTAAATATGATGATGAATTTATATTAAAAGGTTTAAATGAACTTGTATTAGATTTAATAACAGAAAAAACGAAACTAATGCAAAAATTTGCAATTGAAAATAAAGAAGATATATGTCTTAAAATGGATAGTAATATATATGAGGATATTATTGAATTATTAATTAAATTGATATTATTAAAAGAACCGTCAGAACATTATAAAAAACAAGTAAATAGTATTCGCGATATGATAAAAAATAGTAATAAAGTTTAAAAAAAAGTACATTTCATAAAAAATTTAAAAATTTTAAAAACCTTTTATAAAAAATTAAAAATAATAAGAAATGTACTTTTTTTTATTTAAATTTAAAAAAAAATGATATTGGAATTATACTATAATCTTTATCAAATATGAAAGATTTTATATCTTCATTTGAAATTCTTCCTGATGATATTAAGGATTTTGTATATACAAAAATTGTATATAAACAAGATCCAAATCTACTTGAAGAAATTAGAAAGTATGGATTAATTAGATCTTGGTTACATTATCTTAATTTTATTGAAAATGAAGATTTAAATTATGTTATAATAGATTTGGCTGTTATACGTTTAGCTGTAGAAGAACATATTGATCCTACATCTGTTAATCCAACACAATTATCACCATATTCATTAGAATTATTAGATCAATATTATGAATTAATTGATGAAATTAGTATAATAAAATATTACAATAAGTCTTATCGAGATGATAAAATTAAAAAAGATTTAATATATATTATTAAAGAATTAATGATGAAAATTGATATATACTATATTGAAAAAATAATAGAACCGCTTGTATCTGAAGTAATTTCAAAAGAATTAGATATGCTTGGTGAAGTTACATTTAATGGTATATTTTATGATGAATTTGAATAATAATTATAATTTGTTTTAATAATTTTATAAATTTTTTGCCTATAATATTTATAATTTGAAATAAATTTATTATCAGTATTTTGAATTTTTTTTACATAATTATTATGATATTTTTCATATATATCTGGTGGATTATATATATACCAATTAATAAGAGTTGAATGATTTATTACTTTATTAATTTCATAAAAGTATGTATCATTAATATATAATATAGCCCTTGAAATTAAACCTTTTGAATGATTATTTGGAATAAACAATTTTTTTTTATGATTAACATAGTTATTATTTTCTAATTGAATCCAATTTTTATTATTTATATTAAAATTAATTTCTTCAAAATCTGTATATTTATAATTTGATCTTGCATTATTTAAATATTTTGTTGTTTTAATTAAATTATGCATATCTATTTTTGATTTATTAGAAATTAAATATGATATTGGATATATATGTTCTAATGAATATTTATTATTATTTAAATTATTTTTACTATATAAAATTGGCATATTTGTATTATGTAAAATATCTTTTTTTATATTTGATGATAAACAGTTATATATTACAAATGATCTTTTAATATTACTTAGTCTAATGTCAGTTCTAATAAATAATAACTGAGAATAAATAAAAAATGTATTCATTAATAAAATAAATATTTTAATATTTAATATATACATAAATATCTATTAAATAATTTTAAAATATTTAAAATATATATATACTATATATATTATTATAATGAAAAGAAAATATATTGATTATAGTGATAAAGAAGAAGTAGATTTAATTAATAAAATACAAAAAATTAAATTAGAAGAAAATAATAAAAATATAATTAAAAAAGATAACTCATTTTTATTATTATATGGATTAATTTAATAAATATATAATATCTATTTTTTTCACATTTAAGAAATTATATTACTTTTACACCTTTGAACATTTAAAACGCCGACCTAATTCAAATATTTTACAGCTTTGCACTTTATTTTTAGAATGGGATTAAAAGTATTTAACTACTGATAATTTAAAAATTTATAAAAAATTGATATTGGAATAAAAAAATGATTTAAAAATACTTATTTTATACTTAAAAACATAATATGTGTTTTGATCCTAAAACGCCTGAAATAAAAAAAATTTGCGAATCATTAATTGGTTGTAAAATCAATATTGGTTTTACAATCACTTTAAAAAGTGGTGAAAATTTTTCAGGAGAAATAAATAACTGTAATATAGTTGGGGATTGCATGGAAGATATTATCTATCCATTTATAAATAAATATATTCCTACATTTGAAAAAGGACCTAAACAATCATCCCCTGACTTCTATAATTCAAAAATATGGGAGTGGGAATTAAAATGTTTTAGTAATACTCCTTGTTTTGATATTTCTAACTTCAATAGTTATATTTCACAATTAGAAGAAAATCTTGAAAAAAAAATGTATAGAACACAATACTTAATATTTAAATATAACTTGAAAAATGGAATTATAACAATAACAGATTTCAAGTTATGTAATGTTTGGCAAATTATAAATTATAAAGGAAAATACCCAATATCATTACAATCTAAAAAATCTATGTGGTATAATATACGTCCTTGTAATTTCAATGATATGAATGCTGTAGATAAAACACCAAATATGTTCATAAAAAAAATAGTAGATGCGATTGATAAAACCCCAAATAATATGGAAAACAAAACAAGAACTATTAATAATATATATAAACAGTTCTACAAATTACAATTTAGTAGAATAATCCAAGTATTTAATAATATTCACTAGAGCAAAACCTCAAATAATTCTTTAATTACAGGCGGTGTTGCCATATTTCCAAATAAATCTCCATAATTAACGTGTTTAGGAATAATAAATGAATCTGGAAATCCACACATTTTTTTCATTTCGGTTGATGATAGGTTTCTTATAGTATTCTCATCTACAATCACCGCTAATTTATGTGAATCTGTTGCGGTTAATGTAGGTGATATATCATTAGGGTCTAATATTTTACTAATAGGGAAACTTAATTTACCTTTACAAATATTATAACCTTCAGGCAATTCTTTTTTATATTTTCTTTTTCCATTTACCAAGTCTTTTGGTTTCTCTAGTCTCAAATATTTCATATTAACTAAATTATCTAACATATTCTTCAAATTATCATGTTTATAAAATGTTTTTATTTCTTCATATGTAAGAGGCATTCCATCCATCCATACAATTTGTTTCTTTTCAGCCCAATGTTTTTTTCTTCTATTCAACATAATTTTATTTATTAGTTCCTTTTCATCCTCAGTTAAATTACCATTAAAACCTATATCCCAAGAGTGAATATTATTTTTACCCCCGCGCTTGTCTCCAATTTTACATCCAAATATTGGTGATTTTTTATGAAGTTGTAATATTTTTTTAGAAAATGTTGGGTCAATTGTGGTCTGTTTATTCGCATAATCAATTATACTATTAAGATTTACTTTAGGGTTATATTTTATATCCTCAAAATTAAATGTGTTGTCTTTAGTACAAACAATATAAACTCTTTCACGTGATTGTGCACATCCAAAATTAGATGAGTTTAATTTTTTATAATTAACATTATATCCAATATCCTCAAATAATTGTCTTATTTTTTTTATACAATTTCCTTTCTCAAGTGTCATTAAGTTATATACATTTTCTAATACTACAAATCTGGGTTTATGATATTCACATATATCAATAATTTTGAATATCATACCCCCTCTTTTATCTGAAAACCCTTTTTTTTGTCCTGCTGAACTAAAAGGTTGGCAAGGGAATCCTGCACATAATAAATCAAATGGTTTTATATCTTCATTATTTAATGTATATATATCAGTTATTTTATTATTTTCATTAAAGTTTAAATTATATGTATCTATAGCATCTTGTTTAATGTCTGCAGATAAAACACATTGTGAGTTTATATTATCTATACTCTCTAATGCAATTCTAAATCCACCAATTCCTGAACATAAATCAATATATTTAATTTCTTTTGGTTGTTGATGTGCCATAGTATCTGTATTAACAATTACTTCTTCATTTCCAACAATCAATTTTTTATTATTTAGTTCTTTTAATTTTTCTTCAACAGCCTTATCTACAAAAGCCTTAATTTTATCAGCATTGTTTTCACAAGGTGTTTTGCGTCTATTATGAGAATTATAGTGGGATTTTTGAGAAAATTCCTTTCCGCATTGTTCGCAAGAATATTTAACCATTTTCGTAATATATTGTTAATATATATTTTATTTTTAAATAAATATTTTTAAATTAACTTAAATTAACAATTTCTGTTAAATCCCTAAATATTAGAAAGTCGGCGGTTTAAATGTTCAAAGGTGTAAAAAATTTAGCTAGTAATGCCTAGATTGGATAGATATTTAAGACTTTAACTTTAAATCAATGGGGTCGGTTGCCCCACTGGGCGTTTCGCTCCTTATCCTGCGCATCCTTCAATTCCTGCCACGCCCTTTTGAGTCTCGTTTGTAAATACTCAAATAACTGCGGCTCCTCCGCCTGGTTCGTGTTTTGGACTGCCATCTCAGCCGCTCTATAATTACCTTCTGCGGTCGTTAAATCACGTCTGATTTGTTCTCTTTCATCTCTCTCTGCTTGTGCTGCTTTTTCTGCTCTATACTTTTTCATGAACGCCTTGTGCTCTTGTTTGTCCTTCTGACTAACACCACCACGCTGCCATGATCCTCTTTTTTTATTTAATTTGTTTTTGCTTTTTTTTTCTTTAGTATTTTTAGATTTTTGCTTTTTTTTCATTTCTTTATATTTAGTAAGTTGCATCATTTTACCTTTTGAAACTACATACATTTTTCTATTTCCGTCTTTTTTGTATAAAACTTTTTTAACTCCTTCAACATTAACTTTTTTACTTTTTCCAGTTTTATCTTTTATAATACTGTATTTAGAAGACATTATCTATTAATTATAAAGATAAAAATATTAAAATTATGTTACCAAGTAAATATATGAGATTTGGTAAATAAATATTACTCGATTAATATCAATATTATATAAACGATAAAAATAATATTGATATTATATTAAAATAATAAATATGTTATCTTATTTTAAAAATTTAATTAATAAAATTAGTAGTAGTATAAATAATAAAAAAAAAAATAATATTAAAAATAAAAATATAAAAGATATTAAAATAGTATCTAATCATGAAATTTATAATAATATAAAAAATAAAACATTTCCAGCACGGGGCGAATTATATATTATTAGAAATTTTTCTATATAATTAAAAGAAACAATAATTTTTATTAATTTTATAACAATTATTATAATTTACTAAAAATGGATTATAAAATACTAAATTATCATCTGTTATTGTATCTGATCTATTATAAATTGTTGGAATAGGTGCAATATATAATATATTTTGAAACTCTCTTATAGTATTAAACATATTTTTTTAATTATTTTAAATAAAAATCATTTTTTTATATCTTTTGCGGCAACACCTGAAATTGTTGTTATATAACTTAATATTGCTGCTGAAAAACTAATTTGATAACGAAAATTATCAAAATTAATAATATTTTTTGAGAAATTAATTAAAGGATCTGTTAATCTAATAATTAATTTATTTGTATTATAACCATATAAAGTTCTATTAATTAATAATAATGATGCAACTATAACAAAATTTTGTATACCATCAATAAAAAAATTTTCAAATGAATGTAAATTAGTATATTTAACTGAATCAATTAAATCATAATTATTATTTTGCATAATAAAGCATAAATTATATTTTTTAAATTGATAATTATAATAGGGATTAAATAACATAATATTATTATATTATATTATATTTATATAAAAATAATATAATATAATATAATAGTTTATGACTATTCTAAGATATATTCTTCCTATTTTACTAATAAATAGTATAAATTGTTTTAATACTATTCCTTATATTAAAACAATTAATAATAATATTAATAATAATAATAATGTTAATCAATTAAGAAGAAATATTTTATATTATGGATTAGGTAGTGGATTTCTTTTAAACAATTATAAACCAGCATATGGATATACGTCAGCATATAATAAAATTTTAGATAATAATAAGAATAGTATATTAAATTACATTGAAAAAGAACAAGATAAATTATTTGAAGAAGCAATTCCATCTGTTTGTTATATTAGTACAGAATATACAAGTATGGGTGAAAAATTTAATTTAAATAAAGAAGATTTACCAAAAGGTGTTGGTTCTGGATTTGTATGGGATGATGAAGGACATATTATAACAAATTTTCATGTTATTAATAAAGTTGATAATGCAAAAGTAACAATTACAAAAGAAAATAAACAAGAAGTAACATATGATGCAAAATTAACAGGTGTTGATCCTGATCTAGATTTAGCAATTCTAAAAATTGATGCACCAAAAAGTGATCTTAAAATTATTAAATTCAACAAATTTATTAAACCAAAAGTGGGTCAATTTGCATTTGCAATTGGTAATCCATTTGGTCAAGATCATACATTTACAACAGGTGTTATTTCAGGTACTAATAGAGAATTATCTGCTCCAACCGGACGTAAAATATATAATGTGATTCAAACAGATGCAGCTATTAATCCTGGAAATAGTGGCGGACCACTTTTAAATAGTAATGGTGAATTAATAGGTATTAATACAGCATCAATGGGAATGGGTGTATCATCTGGTGTAGGTTTTACGATTCCAATTAATAATGCAATTAAATCTATACATGATATTATTGGAACAGGATATGTTCAAAGAGCAATTCTCGGTATTTCATATATGGAAAGAAGACCATCTGTAAGTGAATCTGAAAAAAGTGGTATCCCAATTATTGATAAGGGTTTACTAATTTTAGAGATATCGCAAGATTCGCCTTCATTAGATGCAGGATTACGGGGTACAAAAATGAATAATGAAACAAAAAAAGTAGAAGTATTAGGAGATATTATTATTGGAATTGATAATAAAAATATTAATGACCCCAATGATTTAAACAATATTTTGAAAACTTATAAACCAGGTGATAAAATTACTCTTAAATATTTAAGAAATAATAAAGAATATAATACAGATGTAATTTTAGGTAACTATAAAGGTGGAACATTTACTAAATTAGAAAATGAAAGAGGTATAGATTTTGATAAAAAAACAAGAAAGATTGATGTACCTCTTAAAAATCTAGAACCAAAGATTGAACCTAAATTAAATTAAATAAAAAAAAAATGATATTATTTTTATAAATTAACATTTATATTAAAATGTTATCATTTCAATTATTTCAGATTATTTCATCAATATATAATAATATTAGAGAAACGATTAAAAAAACTTTGAAAAAAGTTAATAATAGTATTCCAAATAGTATTAAATATAAAATCTTGAATACACATAGTTTAATAAATAAAAAACTTAATAAACATAGAGAAAAACTTTTAAAAGTTAGTAATAATATTATTGATAAAAAAAATAATATTTATATGAATATTATTAATAGAAAAAATAATATTTATACAAATTTAATTAATAGAAAAAAAAATATTAATGATTATATTGAAGATAAATTATATAATTATTTAGAAAAAAAAGAATATCATAAAATTAATTAATATTTGGTACTAAAAAACAGGATTCTAATTTAAATTTATTATTTTTTTCATGTTAAATTAAATATTTATTAAATTTATTACTAAATGATTTAAAAAATGATATAATTATATAAATATATTTTATATTTTTTTTATATAAAAATGGATTTCATATATATATTAAAATTAAAAAATAATAAATATTATATTGGCAAAACACAAAATGTAGAAAATAGATACGAACAACATTTAAATGGTAAAGGTTCTTCGTGGACTAAAAAATATAAACCTATATCAATTATTAAACAAATTAAAAGTACATCTCAATTTGACGAAGATAAATATGTTAAAGAATATATGTCAAAATATGGTATAGAAAATGTAAGAGGTGGTACATATTCATCAATAGAATTAGATGAAGTATCTTTATTTCAGTTACAAAAAGAATTGTGGCATTCTAAAAATTTATGTACTAGATGTGGAAGAAATAGTCATTTTGTCAAAGATTGCTATGCTAAAACAGATGTTAATGAAAATTTAATAGATAATGACACATCTAAATCTTCTGAATCTGATACAGATACGGAATATCAAGAAGTTTGGTGTTGTAATTATTGTAATAAAGAATTTGAAACAGAAAAAGGTGCAAAATTTCATGAAAACTTTTGTAAGAATAAATATAAATCTGGATATAAATCAAATAATCATAAATATTATAATAATAAACCATGTGATATATGTGGAAAAAAAGGACATCGCGAAGTAAATTGTGATTATTTCTAAAAAAATAAATTTACAAAATTTAAAAAGTACATATCTATATATTTTTACACCTTTGTACATTTAAAACATCGTATTAATAATTAGTATATTTATTTAATAATTCAATTATTTCTTTACTTTTTGTAATAATTGTTTTTTCTGTAAAAGTGTAATATTTTTCTACTATGCTATTTGTAATTTTACTACTACTTCCATTATATGATTTTTTTTTATCATATTTATACAAAATTAACTAATATTTGGTACTAAAAAACATGATTCCAATTTAAAATTATTATTTTTTTCTTTGATAAAACTCCATCTATATATTACATAACATAATAGATCTTTATCTGTTTTTGGATAATGAATATCTTTAAATTGTATACTATTATGTAATAATGTATCATATTTGGCTCTAATAATTACATCAACATCACAGTATTCTAAATCATTTACATTATATTTATTATAATTTAAAATTTCATAATTAATAAAATTACCAAGAAGTAAAGCATATTTACTATCATTAAATAAATTAAATAATTTTTTAGTATCTGTATTTTTGACTGTATTAGTATCAGAAGAAATATCTTTTAATTTATTCAAAGCATTAATTGGATCAGTTTTTGAATTTTGAAAAATATTTAAAATATATTTTAAGGTAGATTCTACATCTTCATTTTTATATAAATCAATTATTTTATTATTTGATTTTGATGTTATTTTTTCTTTTTTATCTTTTAATTCTGGTAAATTAAAACTTTCTTTTTGTGCTTCAATTATTTCAATTATTCTATTCGCTTCTTGTCTTAATTCTTCAACACTTTTTTCTTTTTCAGCATGAACTTTTAATGGATGATATATTATTGGTAATAAAAATATAGTTGATCTTCTATTTAATTTTAATTTACTTTTATTTATTAATAAATTATTAATCATACTAAAATTATAACAAAAAACTTCATTTACAAATAAAAAGAGAAATATCAAATTATTTATTTTCATTTATAAAATAAATAATTCAAATATTTATATATTTTTTTACATTTTATTTTTATTTTCTGGATTAACTAATTCAGATGATTTTAATAAATTATCATTTAAATTCTCATATATATTTATAAAACTATGTATTTTTGAATTACAAGTGGGGCATTTATCTTTAAAATTTTTTATGCAATTCGAGCAATATAAACGATGACCACATGGATATATAGCTTTTATATCTTTTAATGCTATTATATCATAACATATAACACATTCTGTATATATATTACCATTTATCATAATAGGTGTAGATTCATCATCATAGTTTTTATTTCTACCATAATTGTATATATTATTATTTTTTTTTTCATATTCTGAATTATCAATAATTTTTTTTTTTTTACATTTTTCATAACCTTCTACACATGTAATAATATAACAAAATCTTATAAAGTCCATTTATTTAATAATGAATAAATAAAAATAATATTCATTTTTTAATAAATAAATAAAAATAATATTTTTTTTTATATTAGTATATTTTCTAATCAAGATCTTCATCTACTGGTGGACACGGGGGACAAAATCCTTCTGGCATACCACCTGGCATACTACCTGGCATACCACCTGGCATACTACCTGGCATACCATCCGGCATATTAGCACCATTTGGTGGATTTTTTTGATATAATTTCATCATTAATGGATTCGTTTTTTCTTCAATTTCTTTTTGTTTACTATCATATTCTTCTGATGTTGCACTTGTATTATCTTCTAACCATTTTAATCCTTCTTCAATAATAGGATCTAGTTCCTTTTTAATTTCTTCTACTTCGTCATTATTTTCATTATTTGGATCGGATTTTACATTATTTTTTAAATTATATAAGAAATTTTCTAAACCATTCCTCTTTTCAATTTTTTCTTTATTTGCATCATCTTCTTCCTTAAATTTTTCTGCCTTTTTAACCATTTCTTCAATTTCTTCTTTACTTAGACGTCCTTTGTCGTTTGTAATTGTAATATTATTTGATTTTCCTGTACTTTTATCTGCTGCTGAAATATTCATAATACCATTCGCATCAATATCAAATGATACTTCAATTTGTGGTACACCTCTTGGTGCAGGTGGAATACCATCTAAATGAAAATTACCTAACATATTATTATCTTTTGTAAAACCTCTTTCGCCTTCATAAATTTTAATATCTACACCGGGTTGATTATCTGCATATGTAGAAAATACTTGTGATTTTTTTGTTGGAATTGTAGTATTTCTTTCAATAATTTTTGTCATTACACCACCGGCAGTTTCAATACCAAGAGACAATGGTGCAACATCAAGTAGTAAAAGTTCATTTGTTTTACTATTACCTTGACCTGTAAGAATTGCGGCTTGTACTGCTGCACCATATGCTACTGCTTCATCTGGATTAAGTGATTTATTTAGTTGTTTTCCATTAAAATATTCAGATAGTAATTGTTGTACTCGTGGAATACGTGTTGTACCACCTACTAATACAATTTCATGAATATCACTCTTTGACATTTTTGCATCAGTTAAAAGACGATTAATAGGATCGATTGTTCTTTTAAAGATAGGATCAGCAAGTTGCTCGAATTTTGCTCTAGATAATGTAGTTACATAGTCAATTCCATCGCTTAGAGAATCTACTTCGATAGATGTTGTTGTACTAGATGATAAATTCTTTTTTGCTTTTTCTGCCGCAATATTTAGTCTTTTAAGAGCACGAGCATTTTGCTTTACATCAATTTTATGTTTCTTTTTAATATCATCACATAAATAATCAACAATAATATTATCTACATCTGAACCACCTAAATGTGTATCACCACCAGTTGCTTTAACTTCAAAAATACCACCATCTAAAGTTAATACAGATACATCATGTGTACCACCACCACAATCAAAAACAATGATATTAATTTCATTATCACTATCATTTTTATCTAATCCATATGCAATTGCAGCAGATGTTGGTTCATTAATAATTCTTAGAACTTCTAGACCCGCAATTGTACCAGCATCTTTAGTTGCTTGTCTTTGAGAATCATTAAAATATGCAGGTACAGTAATTACTACTTTTTTAAGTTCTTGACCAATATACGCTTCAGTTGTTTCTTTTAATCTTTGAATTACCATTGCTGAAATTTCTTCAGGATGAAATTTCTTTTCTTCGCCTTTATATTTTACATTAATTTGAGGTTTATTATTACTGTCTCCTGTAACTTTAAAAGACCATAGTTTATTATCTGCTGAAACACATGATTCATCAAATTTACGTCCAATTAATCTTTTTGCATCATATACTGTATTTTTTGGATTCATTGTTGATTGATTTTTAGCAGGTTCTCCTACTAATTTTTCTTCATCTGTAAATGATACATATGATGGAATTGTTCGTGATCCAGTTTGGTGATCTGGTATAATTTCTACTTTATCATTTTTCCAAATAGCAGCACAACTAGTTGTTGTACCAATATCAAAACCCGCGGCAATATCTTGTACACTCATATCTTATATAATTTATTTATTAATATTAAATAATCTTTAAATATTTTTATTATTATACTCTAGTTATTTTCTTTCTTTTATAATAAATTGTAAATGATATAACAACCCTAAATATTCCAAGATCATCTCTCCATATTTCATTTTCTTTTTTTAATTCTAGTTTTTCATGCCTACCATCTTCATTTACATGCCATAAATTTACACTAAATCTTTTTAATTCAGGTTCAATTGGATTTACCACTAATGTATTTGTATCATTTGGTCCACAACTTGTTCCAGATAATTCATTTTTAAACAAATAATATGGTCTTGTTGCTGATGTCTGTAAATCACCAACTAAATTTGACTCTGATTTTACAATATTAACAGCATCATAATATTTTAATAAATTTGTTTTTGTATCTTTTATTTTGAAATTTATCGGTAAATTATTTCTATCTCTTATATTACCATATTGTCCTGATTTTCCAGGATTAAACAATACAATTGCTCCATTAGTTACATTTGCATCCCACTGTGATTTTAAGTAAGGACCATTACCATTATAAGGATATTCTTTTTGTTGTGTAATATCATCACCCATATCATCTTTAGTTAGAGGAATAACTTCCTTAGATAATACATTTATTCTATTATAATTATTTAAAGTTACATATATATAATCGCCATTTTCAAAATAATCTTTTTGCGTACCATCATATTTACTAGTATATTTATAATTAGGTGTTGTATATATTTCAGTTTTTAAAGTTTTAATATAAATAACATTTTTAATATCATCTAAAATATCTACATAAAATTCATAATTATCTACAAATTCCGCATTTTTAGTGTCTAGATGTATTGTTACTTTTTCTAGATTGTCTTCCATTATTATTATTATATCTATATATATAATTTATTATTTATATAAAGATTTTATTATAATTATTATTATTATGAAAGACAAAATTATAAATATTTCAAATTTTTATTTTAAAAATTTTCAAGCAATTATATATAATATATGTTCTATTTTTTTTATTATTACTAATACATTAATTCCATTATATACAGATGAAATTATTTATTTTAATTGTATTATAATTGAAAATATTACTTGTAATTATAAAAATGATAATGATAAAAAAATAAATAATTTTAATATATTTATGAACAATTTAATTCATAAAAACAACGATATTATTAGTAAAATACAAAAAATTCAAAGTGAAAATGAAAATATTAACAATTATTTATTAGAACCAGATAATGAATATAGTTCTAATTCATATACTGATTCAGATGATTCGGGTGATAATCAAAATTCTATTGTAGAATCTTCATCATCAGATTTTTTAAGTGATAAAATTTTAAATAAAACTAATAGTAATAATTCGATAAATGATAATACTATTTTTAAATTCGATTTAGAATATAAAAAAAATAATTAATTTACATTATGAATATCTTAATAATGACATTTTTTTACCCCAATTTTTTTTATAAATTTTATGTATCGTCAATTCTTTTCCATAACATTTTATTTTAAATCTATCTCTGTTTTTTATTTTTTTTAAAATATTTTCATATATTGATATATCATCTTCTATGTTCTTTAATGCATTATTTACTCTATTTGGGTTTATGTATTTTCCAACTAAAATTGCTGTATAACGACTATATAAAAAACATAAAATTGTATCAAGTGATCCAATAGTATAATTATTAATATTTTGTACTGAAAAACAATTATCTTTAACTTTTGTTATTTCTATTATATTTATTAATTTATTATTATTCTTATTAATTAATTGTATTCTATATCTATTTTCAATAATATCTATTGATGAACTGGTATCAGTTTTTTTTATTATTTTTAATTTATATTTTTTTAAATTTATGTTTTTTTGTATAATATTTGAAATATTTTTACAATCAATAGCATAATTTTTTGATAATATTTGAAATAAATAACTATATTCGCTATTATTACAACAATTATTATTTTTTATATTTTTTATAAATTTTAATGCATACATTCCAATAATTGGTAGTTTATTTTTTTTAAAATACCTTAATAAATATCTTTTACATACTATTATATCATCTGGATATTTAATAAATTTTTTAAATTTTGTATCTTTTTTTTTATTAATAATATGTTTTGTTAATAATTTTAAACGCGAATGAATTTTTTCCCATCTATAATATGATTCTTTTGGTCTAGATAATTCGTAATATAAATTTCTTATAAGGAAAGTAAAAGGAGCAATTATATAATTATTTTTATAATATTTAAAATATCTAGTTAATAATTCATCTTGATGAATTTTTAAAAATATATTATATACATCCTTATTTATATATGTTATATCAATTATACTTATCATACCAGCATATACTTTATAAGTATTTTCATGTACTGCCATTCTTACCTTTAAAAAACGATATTTCTTTTTTTTTAAAATTTTAGCTAATTTAATTGCATGTTTTTTTGGATTATATGAATAACAATCATAATCAGCGGGTGTATGATATTTATATATTTTATTATTTTCTGGTAATATCATATTTAAAGCATAACCACCATATAATATTAATTTTTCTTTTTTAACATAATTAGAAACCTCTTCCATAATATCTTTTGTTAAAAAAAAATTTTTTTTTATATCGTTTACTTCAATTTTATCTACAATTTTTTTTAAACTCATTTTAATAATTATAAATATAAATAAAATAAAAATAAATTTTTTAATTAAATATATTACTAAAAGTTTTATTCATTTTTTCATATGCTTTTTTATTTAATAATGGTTTTGATTTATTTGAGAATATATTTTTTACAATTTCTAAATTATCATTTGAAGTAGTTTTTATATCAAAATTTACAAATGTTTCTTTTCCTATTTTATTTACTTCTTCTCTAAGTTGTTTTATTTCATCTAATTTTTCTTCAAAATCATTTTTATCTATATCATTACTTACTTTTTTATCCCATAAATAATAATTATAATTATCTTGTAATATTAAATTTTTTAAATCTGGTAATTTAGAATTATCTTCTTCGTCATAATCGTTTGTTACAGCATATTTATCTGTATTATTAGACTCGAAAATATCTTTAACTTTATCACTTTTATTATATTTATCAAATCTTTGTATATCATTTGCCTTATCTTTGATTTCTTTTTCAGTAAAATATTTTTTAAATATTTTTATAATATCATTCTTTATTAATTTTTTATTTTCTATTATTTCACTTTTGAAATTTTCAAAATTACTATGTATTAATATTGCTCTAAATAAATGTTCATTATATTGTAAATAATGATAAAGATCTTTTAATGGTCCCAATAATGCTTTCGGTATTTCTTCATTTAACTCTGTTAAATATAATTCTGCTATTTTTCCATATATATTTTGTTTATTATCTGCATATATTAAATTTGGATTAGGATCATTTGATTGCAATTTAATTACTCTGATATATTCATCCGAATTTATAATATGTCTTTTTATTTTTTCTAAATTTATTTGATTAATCATTATTTTTCTACTCCATTCATTTAATTCTTCTGAAGTAGGTTGACGATATAATAACTGTTTATATAATGTGATTATTTTATACTTATTAATATTATACAATGGATCTGAAATATCTATTTTCTTAATTTCAGTTTGTGAATATGGTAAATATGCATCACTTATTGGATCAATTACTTTTTTATCATTTATATATTCCATCTGAATATTATTTGACTTCCTCTCTAATTCATATATATTTTTTTTATATTTATTTTTTCTAACTTTCTGAATTTTTTTTCCAAATTTATTTTTTAATTCAAGTCTTTCTAACATTTCTTTTTTTGCATTATTATTATAATCTTGTGATTCTTTTTGAATATCTCTATTACTTAATTTATATAAATTTAAGATTCTATCACGTTTTGATATATCATTATCTTTTTCTAAATATTCTTTATAAATTGATTTACTACCATATATTATTATAACACCTTCTGTCCCTTTAGAATCATTATTATTTATAATTTTTTTTAGTAATTCGCTATTATTTTCGTAATTATTTATATTTGTTATAATTATTGAACCATTACCTCCTTTACCATAAATTTTATTTTTTTTATTATCTAATATATTTATTTTATCTAATATAGATTTCTCGTTCTCATTATTTATTTCACCATATATACCACCATAACCTCCGCCTGAAACATAATTTATATTATTATATATATATTTATCTATAATTTTTGTACTTTTTCCACCTATACCTAAACTATTTTTATTTGCTGATAGACCATTATTATATTTCTTTTTTATATCATTAAATAAATTATAATAACCACCACTTCCTCCTCCTCCCCCATATAGTATATCATCAAAATAACTTGGACTACCATTTCCACTTATTCCATTTCCTACACCACCTATACCTCTTCTTCCACCTCCACCACCACCTCCACCACTACTATATAATTTATTACCAATAATTCCATTAATTGGTGTACGTGTAGCATCTTTTGTATATGAACCACCACCCCCACCACCTGCTACTACTAATTTTTCAAAATTTCCTGCACTATCTATCATTTCTATTTCACTATTATTTCCATATTTTCCCAAATCATTATCTTCAGTTCCTTCTGCCCCACCACTACCCACTAATAATCTATATTTACCTGCAGGCATTTTAATATTTTTAAATAATTTAACATCACCACCACCTCCTCCACCACCGCCATAACCGCCACCTCCTCCACCACCAATCATTAATATATCAACATGTTTATCAATTTTAAATTCAAAATTATAAATTTTATGTTTTTCTAATAAATTATCACCATTAAATAATATTTTTCGCGTATCTGTTATATCATTTATAAATTTAGCTGTATTATATTTATTATATTCTAAACTATAATTATTTAATTCTTTCCATTTATTATCATGATAAAATAATATTTTTTTATCAGTTCCTATAAATAATGAAGATTCGTCATCTATTTTATTTTTAGGATGAATAAATAAATTATTTATAAATTTAATATCATCTTTTGAATATATTATTTCTTTTTCTGAACTTTCTATTAAATTTAATGTTATGTCTTCTTTATTATTTATTAATTCTAATGATTTACTAAATATTTTATTTTCATTTGTAACATAATATAATAAAAATTCTTTAATGTAACTTTTTGATTCTTCCGTAAAATATTTAAAATCAATATCATAACCTTTTATATTTTTTATATTAAATGTATTAATATCTAATATATTTATTGTTGAATTAAAATCAGGAGGAATATTTATATAATCTTCAAAACCATATTTTATATGATAAATAGAATTATTATTTTTAATATTATCTATATTATTTAAATCTATCTTAAATAATGAATCTTCATTTGATCCTAACAAAAAATTATTTAATTTATTTGATAAATCTGATAATATAATATTATTAATATTTATTAGTTTAATATCATTTAAATAATTAGTTATATATAGATTTTCAGTATAATCAGATTTATAATTTAATAATAAGTTTTCTGAATTATTTCCATTAGTATTTAATAAAATAAAAAAATCATTTTTATAATTTAGTAATTTTTTTATAGTACATACTTTTAAAGATGTTTTTTCTATATTTGTATCATAATAATATTTAATAAAACTACATTTATAATTTAATTTTTCTAATTCATGATCTTCAAAATTATTTAAATCATTAATTAAATTTATATATTTCAGAGTTAATTCAGTGTAATAATTTATTTCATCATTTTCTACATTTTTATAATTAAAATTTCCAATTGTAGAAAACATTAATCCTTCTGGTTTATTATCATCTGTATATTTTACAATAATATTATCAATTAATATATCTTTATTATTTAAAAATTCTAAATTTTTATATTTATTTAAATATTTTTCATCGGAATACTCATTTTTTAGTTTTTCTTTAAAAGTATTAATATTGTCATATGAAAATATTAATTTATTCCAAGTATTTGCATAATCAGTTGTATAATATATATTTATTGCTTTTGTACTATGTGATTTTATTCCAGCAAAACCATATTTAAAATCATTACTAAAGTCAATAGCAGTTATATTTATATTATCTGTTGTTACAATTTTTGATTTTTTAATTCCAATTTTATTATTTAATATATAAATATCATTGTCATTTGTAATATAATATACTGATTTAATATTATTTTCATCTATTTTTTTATCTAAAAATTTAATATTACATTGATCTATATCACAATTTTTATATTCTAAATTACTATTTACTGATAAAATAGAAAAATCATTATCAATAACCTGTGAAACAAATTTCTCTTTGTAATTATTGTATATATACATAAATATATAAGAAATTATTATCATTAATAATATAATTAATAGTATATTAATATACTTCATACTTAATATATATATAGATATTAATGAAAAGAATATCTATAATAGGAGCTAATATATCAGGATTATATAATGCTATTAAATATATTGATACAGATTTTATTATAGATATTTATGATAAAAAAAATCAAATAAAATTAGAAACAAGTGATAATTATATATATAATTTATATAATGACAATCATAAAAATTATATAAATTTGTTAAAAAAATTTAATATTAAATCAATTGAATTAGATAATATTAAATTTAATGATAAGATTTATAATATTATTAATTCTGTTATTGATAAAGTTAAATTAATTCCATATAATGTTCGCGCATCATATACTTTTTTGAGTATATGTAAACTTTATTTAAATACTAATGATTATGATTTTGTTTTTAAAGAATTAAATAATAATAATATATTAAATAATATAAATGCAAATGATTTTATAAATATATTTACTGAAGATTTATCTAATAAAACAAAATATTATTACATTAGTAATCAAGATATTAATTTATTATTATCAGAAATGATAGTATTAATTAATAGATCAGAAACAATAAATATACATTATAATTATAAAATTAATGAAATTGATTTTAATAATAAAACAAATGAATTTAAATTAAATAATTTAAATATTTATGATTATGTTATTTGTACGTTATCTAAAAAAAATATTAATAATATTAAGTTATGGAATAATAAAAATTTAAATTTACTTAATAATTCAGTTTATGAAGTTAATGAAATTAATATTAAAAATTTAATTGATAATATTATTAATATTAATTTAGATCTTAATAAAATTGAAAAAAATTATATTATTAGAAATATATTATTAGAGAATTTACATATTATTTATCCTCAAAATAAAATTTATAATGATGAAATATATTTATGGACTACTTTTAATAGAAATGATAACTATAATTTTTTTTTAAAAGAAAAAATTAAATTTTTATTAAATAGTAAATTTTTTATATGTTCTCTTTGTTATTGTAAAAATAATATTTTTGTGAATTATTTAATTGAGACAATTGATACAACGAATTTTATTAAAATTAAAAAGAAAAAAAAATAATTTAAATAAAAAGAACATATATATATTATAATGTATAGAACAAATTATCTTTTATATTTTTTATTGAATTTTTTTATAACTGTTTCTAGTTATTCTATTACTTTTCCCACATTTACAAAAAATAAAGCTATTATTTCTAATATAGATGTTAAAAGTGCTTCTTCATATGAAATTAACGAATTTAAAAAAATTATTAAAAAAATACCTGTTATTATTTTTAAAAATCAAAAATTGACACCAGAACAATATTATATCTTTGTTAAAGAATTTGATAATAATCATGATAAAGATGTATCACTATATAGTCATACTGAAAATACAATACCATCAGTACCACAGGTTGAATTAATACAACATAAAAATAAAAGTGAGCGATTTATTAACATGGATGATGAATTTAATTATTTATGGCATCAAGATGTTACAGGATCTAATAAATATATTACACCTATTATTAGTAGTATGTATATGTTATCATCGCCGACTCATGGTGATGATACAACATTTGCAAGTTATGAGGATGCTTATGATTCCATGGACATAAATTTTAAAAAATATATTCAAAATTTAATTGTTATTCATTCAACATCAAAACTAAGACAAGATAATGCTATATATGATTATACTGGTTTAAGAAATGATTTAAAATATAGATATGATGATGATATTTTTACAGAAAATCCATTTGTTATATATTCAGATGAATATGTTAATAAAAAAACATTTGCTTTAAATCCTAAAAAATTTTTAAGATTTAAACAATTAAATTATGAAGATAGTAATAATTTATATCGTCATATTATGAAAAAATATGTTACGCGCACAGATAATATAATATCACATCATTGGGATGATTATGATTTATGTATATTTAATAATAGAAAATTAATTCATACATCTTCGCCAAAAGCAGTATATAAAAATAAAGATAGAATTTATTTACAATGTAGATTAGCAACTAAAAGTTCTTTATTAAAATTAATTAATTAAAATATATAAAAAAATGATTATAATATATTTTAAAATTAAAATTAAATATAATGAAGTTTTTAATTGTCACAGTTCTATGTTTTATTCAAGGTGTTTATACATTTAGTCCAATGAATTATAATAAACCGATTAAATATAATTCAATTTATAAAAATTATAAATGTACTTTATCAAAAAATAATAAAGAAAATATTTTAAGTAATGCTATTAAAGTACTTAATACAGCGGTATCAGTACATAATAATAAAAAAGAATGGAATCCACCCATTGGTTATGTTCCCGATAGAATTAAAAGAAGTAATAATAAATTTAAAAAATGGAATCCCCCCATTGGTTATATCCCTGAATCACTAAAAAATAAAAAAATTGTAAATCATATCAATAATCAAATTTCAAATGTTAAAAATCAAGATCAATTATTTACTAATATAATTGATGAAACAAAATATATTGAAGAACAAACAAATAAATTAGAAGAAGAAACTAAAATTTTAAAAGATATTATTAAAAAAATAAATCACCACACCAACAATATTGCAACTGTTACATTATATCGTAATGAAGATACTAATAATGAATATTTTCCAAATAATAATAATTATTATCATGGAAATATTCCATAATCAAACAACATTAAAATAATTTTTATATAAAAATTATTTATTTATTAAATAAATAATATGAAATTTTTAAAAACTTTTTTTATTTTTAATTTAATATATTTTGCAAATTCTTTTACTGTTAATTTTCCTACTTTTACTAAAAATAAAGCTATTATTTCTAATATAGATGTTAAAAAAATAACAGATGCTGATAAATTAGAATTACAAAAATTATTTAATATTGTTCCTATGTTGGTTTTTAAAAATCAAAAAATTAATCCACTAGAATATTATGATTTATGTAAAATTTTTGATAAAAATTATAAAAAAGATATATTACACCCATGGTATACTGCAATCCCATCTGTTCCACAAGTCTCTATTAGAGGTAATATGAATACTTCTGGTATATTTGGCACTAGTAATATAAATCTTAATGATGTTACTTCATATTTTATATATAATTTTGTATGGCATCAAGATTTAGTCGGTCATTCTAAACATTTACCACCAATTGTTAGCAGTATGTATATGTTAAAAACTCCTAAAAAAAATAAAATTAGTACTATATATGCAAGTCTTGAAGATGCTTATGACAGTTTAGATTTATCACTTAAAAAAGAATTAAATGATTATAATGTAATTAATGTTAATTCATTAAATAGATTAAATGATGTAACATATGATTATACAGGTTATATTAGAAAAGATAAAAAAAAATATTATGATGATGATATTTTTACTAAAGATCCTTTTGTTATATATTCTGATAAAAGTAAATATAGAAAATCTTTACTAATTAATCCCAATAGATTTTTTAAATTTGATAAACTTGATTATAATGATAGTTTAGAATTATTTAGACATATTATGAAAAATAATGTTCTTACTAATAGAAATATTTTTCATCATAATTGGGATGATAATGATATAATAATATGGAATAATCGCAAATTAATACATACATCAAGTCCAACAATTGAATATAATAATAAAGATGAAAAAAGAAACAGGATGTTTATTCAATGTTTTTTAGCTACTAGAGAACCATTATTGTCTTCTTCTTTAAATAATTCTGAACCTATTTTTCACCCAATTAGAATAGATAAATCAATTATTTAAAGATTATTTTATATTATTTTTATACATATAATGATTAATTATATTTTATTACTTTTAACATATTTTAATCTAGATTTATTTTATTATAATAAATATAATTCTATTAATTTTGTAATTTGGAAAGGATACAATAAAGCAAATATTGATTATATAAATTTTAGTAATATTTTAATCGAACATGGAAAAAAATATAATATTAATTTTAATGTAACTATTTCCGATAATTATGATTTAAATGAAATTAAGTATAATACTATATTATTTGGTCATTCTTATGGTGGATTTAAATGTCTTGAATATAATAATTCAAAATTAATTGCTAAAATTGTTTATGGCGCGACTCATAATAGTTATAAAAAAATAAAACATATTAGTAAAATTGATAAGGATAATATACCTACTCTAACAATGATTGGGAATAAAGATGGTATCTTTGCACCATCTCATTTAAATGATGAAATATATCATAACTATATTTTTAAAAAAAAAAATCAAAATAGTATTCTTGTTAATAATACTAATCATTTATGTATCTGTAATAATAAAGAAAATTATTTATCTAATTTTTTAGGTATTAAAGATAATAATTTAGATATTGATCCAAATTTAATGATAAATTCTGTTTGTAATATAATTATTTATTATATTAAATTTATATTATAATATTATCCATGATAATTGATTTATTACTGGCAATAATATTATTTTACTAATTAATGTCAAAAATATTCCACACATAATTGTTACAGCACTATAATGTTTTAAAATTATTAAAAATTTATCTGGAAATTTTTTTGTATCACTATTAACTTTTCTTAATAATGGTATCCATGATGAACTTCCATAACCAGGTTGTGTTGTTATTGCTGTTAAAGTCGTATTTTTAACATTCGGATGTGCTATACAATTTAAACATAAATTTGCTATTTTATTATATGATATTTTAGTTGGAGGTAAATACATACCATTGTCTATTAATGTTAATGATGAATCTGTATCAATATTATGATTCATCATTCCTGGACGTATAATTGTATATGTAATATTAGAATCTCTTAATTCACATTCACCCGCATAATTCCATGCTTTATGCATTGATCCAAATAAATTTATAATTATAGATGGAATAGACCATGGTTTTTCGCCATTTCCAGTTACACGAATAATATGTTTAGTTTTAGTTATTTTAGCAGCATTTATAATATTAATCATTCCTAAATAATTAACATTTACTGGATGATTTAAATCATTTATATTATTTCTTATTATATCTCTTAATTTTGTTTTTCTTTTTGAACCATGTACTGCAATACATGTATCAACACCTTCTAATAGTTTTACAATACTTTCATAATTATTAACATCGCCATTAACAATTTTTATATTAGGATTTTCATTATAATAATTATTTATATTTGATGAAGTATTTTGTCTATTTAATATTTTTGTAGAAATTTTATTTTTACATAATTCTTTTACCACTTCTCTTCCTAAATTACCACTCGCGCCTATTACCGCTACATTTCCATATGAAAATGCCTCTGTTAAACTAAATAAAGCAAAAATTATAATATATAACATGCAAGTACATAGTAATTATATTATATTTTTTTTTTATATATATTAAAAAAAAATGATTTTTAATTTTATTAAATAAAATTAAATAAATGATCTATACCGCTTTTCTTAAAATTTATATTATTCTAACTATTTATATTAATTATTCTTATACTTTTGATTGTAATTTATATCCTATTCTAAAAAATTTATTTGATAATAATAAGTATATTAATAATAATAATAAAAAGTATAATAAAAATTATTATTCTAGAGAAGATGCAAAAAATTATAGAAAATTTAAACTCTCTAAATTTATGATTGATAATACCGCTTCTAATATTGTTGGTCCTAAAAATAATATTACAAATGTATCTAAAAGTATTATAGATTTTACAAATTTTTTAGAAATGGAAAATACTTCCCCCCCTTGTTCTAATAATTAAATATTATTATTTAAGTTTTTTGTTTTTAATTCTTAAACCATTGTATTTCTTTTTGGTGGATATTTTCCTACTTTCATCTTTATTTGTAATTGATTACAAATATACCATATAATACTTGTTGATATTAATAATGAAAATGTTATTAATCTATTTATATATGTTTTTGTTGGGTAATAATATGTTAATAGAGGCCATACTAAAATAAATATAAGTGGTTTCAAATAAACTATTATTTTTTTTATAGATTCTAAATTTTTATAAGCATTTTGACATATTTTACAGTGTTTTAAATGATATTCTTCTCTATTTATTAATTCATCTTTTTTATTAAATTTTTTTATAATTTTATTTTTTCCCCATGGTATTGGACCCGCTTTTTTTAACCATTTTCTCCATAATAATACTGGTGTATCGGCTTCTGTTGCTAAATTATAATGTTTTAAAGTTGAATTATAATTATAATAATTATTATCTCTTAATAATAATTCTTTTTCTTGTTCATGTAAAAATATTGTATCTTCTTCTAATACTTCATTCCGACCCATATGTCTTATAAAACTTGGTTTACTAAATAATAAAAATTTTGTGAATAAATTATTTGGCGTTTGCATTGGAAATCTTGCTATTATTCTAGAATATCCAGGTGATTTTGGTATTGCATATGCAACAACCCATGCATTAATTAATGTTTTTATACTATTATCTCTATTTTTTTTATGACTTTTAAATATATTAAATGGATTTATAGTTTTTATCTGCAAATTTGTATGTTGATAACAGGGTGCTTTAAATTCTGTATGATTACCAAAACCTTTTATTATATCTATTTTAAAACCTTTTTTTGATATATCATTTGTTATATTATATTTAATTGGTTTTGCTAAATTTCTATTACCTTGAGAACCGTGATGTGTAAAAGGAACATGACTTATATCTATTATATTTTCCAATAATATACTATAATCATATGGCAAATCTAATGAAAAATCATCAGTCATTACACCATTATCAATAGGTGGACTTGTTGGTATTAAATTTGTAGATGGTTTATAACCATTTATATATTTTTCAGGCCATATCCATATAATTCCTTGTTTTGTAACTATATTATATGAATTAATATTAAATCTATTATTATTTTCACAATATGGTTTTTCTCTTTGTGGCATTTTTACACAATTACCTGTTGAATTAAAACACCATCCATGATAAGGACATTCTACTACTCCTTTATCTGTAATTCTACCTTCTGATAATGGAGCAAGTCTATGAGAACATTTATTATCTGTTGCACACCATTCATTATTTATTTTGTCCCACCAAATAACTAAACTATTGCCTAGTAATGTAAATTCAAATGGTTTATTTTTATCTGTTCTATCTTCTAGAGCAATTGGATACCAATTTTTTTTCCAATCAAAATTATTAAATTTTTTATTATTATTTATATTATTTTTTTCATCTATCATTTTAATATAACTATTTTTTATTCCACATATATTTATTCGTTTTTGTTTATTATAATATTTATTTATTTGCAATGGATTATTTAATCTTAATATATTACTAAAACATAACACATTTTGTAATAAAATTAATCCTAAAAATATTCTTTTATACATTTTTTATTATATAATATAAAAAAAACTTTATATATTAATTAATTATTTAAACTTGGTGCATTTATTCCTTGTGCTGTTAATATTCCTGTTATTAAACCTACAAATACACAAGTTATTACCCATCCAAACATTGTTTTACATATTATTTTTTTGTTTATACCTGATACATTATCTTTCCATGAACTTTCTAATAAACCCACACCACATGTTGCACCTACTTGACAATGAGTCGTTGATAATGGTATTTTTAATCTACTTCCAAATATTGTAACCAATGCAGCACTTAATTCTATTATTGTACCTCTTGATGCTGTTATTTTACATAATTTTATACCTATTGCTCTTATAATTTTATAACCATATAATAATAATCCTATTGATATACCAACACCTCCTAGACTTAATATCCAATATGCATTATTATCCATTACTGAATTTTTTCTAACATCGCCATCTATATATATTGTTAAAATTGCTGCAAATGGTCCTATAGCATTTGCTACATCATTTGCACCATGACTAAACGCAGCACATGCTGCTGAAAAAATTTGTAAATATTTGAAAAATTCTTCTGTTCTTATATCAAATTTTTCTGCATTATTGTGTAAAGCATTTACAATATCCTCCTCATGTTTATCAATTTTATCATATTTATTTATATCTATATTTTTTATTTTTTTTATAATATTAAATGAACTATTATTTTCATTTATTGATTCTGCCAATACTTTATTATTTAATTCTATTTCATTAAATACTATTTCATTCATTTCTATTTCATTCATTTCATGTGGTAATTTTTTAGAAACTATTGCAGCATTATTACTATATACATATGTATATGTATTATTTGCATTGTGTGTATATGATATAAGTTTATTTTGATTATTTTCTATATTATCATTATTTTCTATATTATCATTATTTTCTAAATCATTATTATTTTTAAATTTTTCATTAATTTTATCATATATTTTTGGCATAAATGGTAATGTTATTAATCCTGAAAATATACCTGTTGTAAATGATATTCCTATTACTATATCTAATGGTGTTTTATGTAATCCCAATCCTTTTGCGCCTTTATAAAAAATAAAAAATGAATTTAATAACATTGTTAATCCAACTAATAAAGGAAATCCATAGTAAATATATTTATCTTCATATTTTTTTCTTAATATAAAATATCTTATTGTAATATATAATGATGATGATATTAATCCAGATAATATAGGTGATACAAACCATGATATTACCATACCAATTACACCTCCAACATATGGAAATGTATCTTTTGATACATACCATATTACACAATCACTTCCTTTAATTGCTATTGTCATTCCTATCATTCCACCTATACATGAATGTGTTGTTGATACTGGCATTTCCAAATAAGATGCTGTAAATAACCATGATGCAACTGAAAAACATACCCACATACAACCATACATAAGTGTATATGGATCATTTTGAAAACATTCATAATCAGCTATCCCTTTTCTAATTGTTTCCGATACATGTGATCCCATTAATATCGCACCCCCTGTTTCAAATATACATGCAAGAATAACCGCTTGTTTAATTGTTAATGATTTGGCACCAACTGATGTTGCAAAAGAATTTGCAACATCATTGGCACCTATTCCCATGGCCGCTATAAATGAAAATATTCCACCAATCCATACTATCCACAAATAATCCTCCATAGATATATATAAATTCTAATTATATATTTTAATTTAATTATTATATAATTTAAAAAAAAAATAACACCTTTTAAAATTACTTAATAGACGTAACTTTTATAAATAATCATAGTTGTATTTATAACTATATTTCTTTATTAATGGTATTTTAATAAATTTTTCATTATATTTATTATTTTTTGATAATTCTTTTATTGTTTTATTTTTATAATTTATATCATTTACTATAGCACTCGAGGGCATATAGTTTATAATATATCTTCTTATATTTTTTTTTGCATTTGGATTATTAAATTCACTAGTACGTTTAAATAAATATCTTGTTGATAATATTACATCGCCTTCATTTAGAATTGGGGCATATATTATTTTGTCTAAATCTTTTATTATGTTATTATTTATATTATTGCGATAATTAATATATTTATGAGTATGTGATTTAATTGCTATACATATACCACCGCCATTTTCATCTACATTATCTAATGCTAAATATGCATTTATTCCAGGACCTAATGTATTTTCACAAATTGGAACTTTATTTATATGCCAATTAAATCCTTTTGATTTTCCATTTATTCCTCCATTAAATTTTAATAATTTATTATTAATTGCATATAATTCATCGTTATTATTATTAACTTGGGGTGTTAATTGTGCAACTGCTTTTCCAATTTCATATACAACTTTTTTAAAATCAAAATCATTATTTAATGGATTAAATACAATACTACCATATTCTTTTAGATTGTATTCATTTTTAAATTTTTTTTTTTTAATACTATATAATAACTCATCTGAAATTAAATTTTCTATAATTATATATCCTTCATTATAAAATTTATCAATTTGTTTATTATTTAGAGGTCCTTCTAATAAATATTTACTATTCTCTCTATACAATTCAAATCCACGCGGCAAAAAACCTTTATTAATATATTTATTTAATTCTCTATTTGTTAAAAACAAATTTAGATAATTAGAATATGATAAACAATAATTGATTTTTAAAATAAAAAGAATAAATTTTATTAACATTTTTACATTATTAATTTAAATTATTATTATATAATTTAATTATATTATTCTATATTAAGAGTATTTATTAATGTCAAAACTTAAAGGGGAAAAAGATATTTTCAAACGTTTAGATAAATTATACCAAAAAGATGATGGTGAAACAATTATAAAATGGTTGAATTCATTAAAAATATATAACATTGGTCCTGATTCAAGAGTTCCTGGATTATTAAATGAAAGTACTAGAATTGCTACTGAAACTAAATCTCAGGACGGTTCTTATAATATAATTATGAAATGGATTTCTATAAATTTAGATAAGTTTGATGATTTTAATTTTGAACATGTTCCACCTAGTATTGTAAATGGTGAAGAAGTAATTAATTTATTCGATATACAAACTGAAAGAGGTTCGCCCAAAAACCCATCACAAGCTAAAGAAAAAAAAAAGACATTTAAAGATGATGCTGATGTTTATAGATGGTTTCATAATCCAGAAAAACATCCTATAAATGATACTTATTTGTCACCAGTTAGTCCAGAATATGCTGATTTTTATGGTAAATCTGTTAAAATTATGAAAAAAAAATATGGTAGAGAATTTAATATTTATGCTGGTTTTCCTGATAATCATAGATTATTTAATATTGATTTTTTGTATTACACTTTTGTATCTAAAGATAGAGGAGGTTCGAGTGGTATGCCTATACAAGATACTATAATATGTGAATTGCTTAAATCGGGTATTGATAATACAGTAGATAAAGATACTATTCTTGAAACCGAAGTTGAATTAGTAAGAAACAGATTTAGTAAAACAAGAATTCAATATACAGGAGATAATAATTATGATTTATGCAAAGACTTATTCACATCATTGAAAGAACGAATGGTTCTTACTTTGTTAAATGGAAATAATGGCGATTTTAAAGATATAACTATTGATACTATCAAGCAACGAGTTAATGAATATTCTAGATTAGGACGAGATGATCTCAAACAAGCTTTAAATTTATTTAATTTTTTAAAAACTTATAGATTTAGTAATCGTAAAATTGTTATTAATTATATTAATGAAATAGTAAGAGATGGATTATACGATGCTGATACTAGAAAATCATTAGAAGATGGATTAGTATTATATAATGCATTTCAATTAGTATATCAAGATATTGAAGATTTATTAAATGAAGATTCTGATATTGTTGATAATTATGAAAATAAACAATTTAATATAATTCCAGATCCTCTAGATCAATATTTTGATAAATATGAAGATGCTTTAAAAGTAATTCAAAATCCTAAATATAGAAACTTAATTAATTTAACAACATTTAAACCAACTGATACAAAAATATTTTTAACTGAAAGTCAATATAAAAAATTTTTAAAAAATAAAGAAAAACTTTCATTGCAATATGCAGTATCTAAAAGAGATTATGATAAGAGTTTAGTTCACTATAATTCTATACCACGTGGCGAAAGACCTTCTAAATCACCTTCTCCTCCTAAGAGACCTACTTTAAAATTAGAAAATGGAAAAATATATCAGCTAGGTCATAGAGATCCAGAATATATAAAAAAATCTTTATTAAAAGAATTTAATGAAGAATATCAAAAAGTAAGTGATTTAATTGGTGAATATAATAAAGTTAAAAACATGGGTTATTTAGAATTACTCAAATATGAAACTAAAAAATCACCAAATAAAGAAATCAAAGATATTGCTAAAGAAAATATATTATTACAAATGAATAAAGAACAAATAACTGATAATATATTATATGATTATTCTGAACTAGAAGATAAATGTAATGATGAAACAGATATCATATCTAATGAGACTATCGAAGAATATCCTTTAGCAAAATTACAGTTACTTGTTAGATTAAAAATATGGAATCGCGATAAAACAAAATATAAAACTGAATGTATATATGCACCTAAATTATATAATTATCTCGTAGAAACTGTTAATACTAAAAAATTATTTCTTAATCCTGTAACAAAACAACAATATAGTGATGAAAATATTAATGAATTAATGAAAGTTATGAGATTAATACATCCAAGAATAGAAAAACCTATATTTTTAAAACCAATAAATGATACAGAATTAAAAATTGATTATAGGCAATTTTTTGCTAATAATATGAATTGGTTTCAAATTTATATTTATAGAAAATTTGGCGATGAGAACCATATGATACATAATTTATGTACTATACCCGCAGATATGGATGCAGTAGTGCAACCATGGGTGACAAATTCAACAGATTTAACATCACCTGTAATGTTATTTAGAATATTTGCATTATTTAGACGCGGTAGTTTATTAGAAAATTATGTACCACCTTATTATGATGAACGTACTAGAAAAGTTATAAAACTTGCTATACATTTTAATAGATATAAAGAAACTAGTTATTGGCTTAGAGATAGGGAAACAGGAAGACCTAGAAACACAGCAGCTATAATAGATATGTTTAAACACTATGCAAGTGAAATTAATGATTTTCATTAATAATAAATTAAAATATTTTGTATTATTAATAATGCTACAAACATTAAGAATACCAGAATCTAAAATAAATTGGGATACTATAAATACTACTTTTGTAGATTCTATAGAATATTATGATACAAAAAAAGACTTAAATTTAATTAAATTTAAAACTGAACCCAAAGCTAAAAGTCTATCAAAATCAAAATCAAAATCAAAATCAAAATCAAAAAAATCTAGATCACTATAATAATTTGATTTTTTTTATTACTATTATTTATCTATAGTAATTATAAAAAAAAATTGTATGTATTAAATACAATTTTTTTTACTTTCTTACTCTTACTCTTGATCTTGTTTCTCTATAATTTCTTGTATAATTGCCTTGAAAATTTCAGCTTGTTTTTCTCCCCCATTCAAGGACATTATCCTAAGAGTATCTTTCAACCCACTTATTTTTTTAGGATTCTCCACAAAAAGTTTCTGCACTTCATAGAAGTGATTCGAGAACTTTGTAGTCCTAATCTCAAACATGAGATCATCAGATTGCGGGTAGACTATCTTCTGGTAGATTTTCTCCTGCAAATCAGTAGGCAAAGTGTTGAAAAGAACGTTCATCTTGAACTGTCTGTGTACTTGTTGATAGAACTGTTGAACTTGAATTTATGCCCTGTTTTTTGCGCGTATATACTCTGATTCCTGTAAATTTTCTGTCAATTTTTCTTGAATTCCTGTTTTTTTCGTCCATTTAAAAAAATAAAAAACATATAATTATATAATACATACATACACACACACACAGACACACAGACACACTTGCAATCTCATACTACAAACACTATATGAGTTTTAGTATCTCCTCTTTGAAGTATCTCGGAATAAATCTGGTGGCACCAACTTCATATTTCAACATGGTAAGTTTTTCTTCTCGTACTTTACGAAAATTGGGGGTCTTTAGGAACTGATTTTCAGTAATCTTAAACAGATGAAACATACTAACCATCTTTAAGAATCGTCTTGTTTCCCACGTGTACGATGCTCCGTAAGTCTTAAACGCGGATGCATTAAGTATCTCTGTAATCAACATAATGATCGCACGTTCATCACTTTTCGGATAAATTGTCCCATTGATTGTTTCCAATATCTCCCTATACCTTTTGTTTACTGCGTGAGTTAGAATAACAACCATTACACTGAGCAAATAATAATTTAATTCTTGTTTGGAAGAGTCTTTAATCTTGCTTACATAATTACTCGATACATCAGTGTTTATGATTTCTATATACTGACAAAACCTGGAAATGAACTTTGGTTTTTTGTATTCATATTTTTTGCATGTTTCTTCAGCGATTTTAGAACAATACTTTGAAAGACTACCCATCTCATTGTAATGAGCGGTAGCTTTATCTTTAATTGTCATTTTGTTGTAGTTAAATGCGAAATCTTTCGATGTACATGAAACAACTTTCATGGCACTGAATGGAATGTGCTTCCAGACTTCAGAAACGATGTCGTCGTTGAAAACTGCGACAGTCATCATTTATACTCTGAACTATGAATCAACTAAGATAAGTTGTATCGATGACGTTTGTTTCGATTACGGTTGTTTCGATTACGGTTGTTTCGATGACGTTTGCTTCTTTCTAAGCAATTGGACACGCTGACTAACCGATGGCGATACCACCCAATGAAACCGTCATTTTTTTGCCCAAGCGCCCTTTTTCCGTCCATTTGTTTTGTGACCAAATATTATTATGATCCGCAACTATTATTCTTTTCTTTCACCAATTGTTTCATCAATAAAATTAACAACTAATAAATTAATAGATGATATTAATGCGAATGTTCCAAAACTAAAATGAATATCTAATGGAAAATTTCTATTATTTGATATAGACCATGCATATAATAAACCTCCTAATACTGGACCAAAAATACTACCAAATGCTGCGAATGATTGTGATATACCATTAACTCTACCTAAATATTTTTTCTCTGTAGAATTATTTATCATTAAATTAACTAAAACAACAGAAGTTGTAGCGAGTGACCCTTTAATAATAAAGAAAAAACATGATAATATTGATAAAGAAACTTTATCTAAATTATTAGAATCAGATAATAGTGAAGTACTAAATACAGCAATAGGATTTAATATTTGCATAATTACAAATAATTTATAAGTTCCTAAATATTTTTTTAGAATAGGAATAATAAATACAGAATAAAACATTAAAAATACAGCAGATATCATATAAATAATACCTATTGTATTTGATGTTAATTCTAAACCATTATTTTGTTTAGAAGTTGCTAACAATAATGGAAATAAATTATCACTTCCCATCAATGAAAATCTAATATTGAAATATAAGAATATAGTTATTAATATATTTTTATTAATAAAATCTTTGCATACTGATTTATTTATATTATTTTCTTCATTATTTTCATTATTTTCATTATTTTCATTATTATTTTTATAAGGTTCTTCCATATATATAAGTCCAATTATAAATGCTATAAAAGGAAATAATGCAATTACTAATGAAGGTAATAGATATGGATATATATGTAATATATGATTATTATCTATACTAGACCAATGCTTACTAGGTGTTTCTAATAAACCACCTATAGCAGGTGCAAATATTGCACCAATACACATTCCAGCAGGAAACATTCCAAAACCTTTTGCTTCATTCGTTTTATCTGTTATTAAATACAAATATGTTTTAGTTACTCCTAAATTACCACTTAATAAACCGTGTATAAATCTAATTATAACAGTCCATAAAATACTAGAACTAAAACCAAAAATTATTGTAGAAATTGTTGATGTTAATAATCCAATTAAAATAACTGGTTTAATGCCAATTTTTTCTGAAATTAATCCCCATATAGCATTTGAAAAAAATTGTCCTACCATGAATGACGATATTATCAATCCGGAATAGTTTCCTACATCTTTTTCATCAATACCAAAACTTCTAATCATAAATGGTAAAAAAGGAGCAATGTACATTAAACTAGCCATTTCACACATTATAACAATTAATATAACAAACATTTTCATTTTAGGTAATGGAGTTGGTATTAATTCAGTATTTGATTCAGATATTTCAGGTATATTATGTTCTGTATTTTTAATATTATAATATGAGTTAGAATTATCTTGCAAATCAGGAATTTCAATAGTTAATTTTTCTTTCTTTCTAGTAAAATCTCTTATATTTACAGATACAATATTTTTATTTTCATTCATTTTATTTTTT
>Ga0066371_10000017_pt1 | contig 35518 bp, 57 predicted proteins | sample Knorr_S15_td_DCM_FD_71214 | JGI IMG/M metagenome (GOLD analysis project Ga0066371, IMG submission 71214) | Marine microbial communities from Southern Atlantic Ocean transect - Knorr_S15_td_DCM_ad_63m_LV_B | ecosystem: Environmental > Aquatic > Marine > Oceanic | place: Southern Atlantic ocean... | reverse complement strand
TATCTTCCACTTCCTTATTGGAATCTCTGCCTACATGGGTAGACAGTGGGAGTTATCATACCGTTTAGGTATGAGACCTTGGATCTGTGTTGCATATTCTGCACCAGTATCTGCTGCATTCGCAGTCTTCCTTGTGTATCCTTTTGGTCAAGGATCCTTCTCTGATGGTATGCCGTTAGGTATATCAGGGACATTCAACTTTATGTTTGTCTTCCAAGCAGAGCACAACATTCTAATGCACCCATTCCATATGGCAGGTGTAGCAGGTATGTTTGGAGGAGCACTCTTCAGTGCTATGCATGGTTCACTCGTTACATCTTCTCTAATCAGAGAGACTACCGAGAATGAGTCACAAAACTATGGTTATAAGTTTGGTCAAGAAGAAGAGACCTACAACATCGTTGCTGCTCATGGATACTTCGGACGTTTAATCTTCCAGTATGCATCATTCAACAACAGTAGATCACTACACTTCTTCCTTGCTACATTCCCTGTGGTTTGTATCTGGTTAACTTCAATGGGTATATGCACAATGGCATTCAACCTCAATGGATTTAACTTCAACCAGTCGGTTGTTGATGCATCTGGTAAGGTTGTCCCAACTTGGGGTGACGTACTTAACAGAGCAAACCTAGGTATGGAAGTAATGCATGAAAGAAATGCACACAACTTCCCACTTGACTTAGCATCTGCTGAGACATCTGAAGTTGCACTACTTGCACCAAGTATCGGTTGACACAAAAACCAAAACATAATATACTAAGGGGACTTACGTCCCCTTTTTTTATGCGACTAGGTGTAATGTGCTCTGGAAACGGAAGCAACTTTGAAAATATAGTACACTCATGCCCTAAGCATGATGTGGTGCTTATGGTTTACAATAAAAAGAAAGCAAAGGCAAAGAGAAGAGCAGACCTATTAGACATTCCTTCTTGTTATAGTAAAGATGAGGATGAAATCATTGCATTGTTTAATGCATATGATGTGGACATGATTGTCATGGCAGGATGGATGAAGATAGTTACTAAGAAATTCTGTGAGGAATTTCCTGGTAGAATAATAAATCTACACCCATCTTTGTTACCTAAGTACAAGGGACTACATGCTGTAGAGCAAGCACTTAAGGCAGGTGAAACAGAGACAGGATGCAGTGTGCATTTTGTAAATGAATACTTAGATTCTGGTGCTGTAATAAGACAACAGACTGTGCCTATTCTTCCTGGTGATACTGTTGAGTCATTGACTAGAGCAATACAGCAAGCAGAGCATCAATTATTACCGTTAGTTATCAATGCGTTATGACACTAATACACCAAGGTAAAGTTAAATCAGTCTATGACTTCCATGATACTGTTGATGAGGTTATCATTCAGTATCACGATAAGGTTACTGCTGGCAATGGTAAGAAGGTAGATTTCCCTGAAGAGAAGGGTGAAATATGCTGTCAAATATCTGAATGGTTCTTCAAATACTTTGAGGAATCATATGCAACTCATTATATTAATTGTCCATCACCTAATACTATGAAGGTGAAGAGACTTAATATGATACCAGTGGAGGTTATCTGTAGAAACATAGCAGCAGGTTCTATTGTTAGGGATACCCCTATCAAAGAAGGGACTGTGTTTGACCCATGTTTAGTAGAGTTTAATCTAAAGAATGATTACTTGGATGACCCACTACTCACTGATGATAGAGTTAGACTAATGGGTTTTGATCCTCATACATTCAGACGAAGAGCTACAGAAATGAATTGGCATTTCAAACAGATCTTTGGTAGAATGGATATAGATATTGTTGATTTCAAATTAGAATATGGACATGATAGCAACGGCCATTTATACCTGGCTGATGAGATATCACCTGACAACATGCGACTCTGGAAAAAGGGTACAAAGGAAAGGTTTGATAAAGACTTGTTTAGAAAGAGTGAAGGTGATATAGTGGAAGCATACAAATACATATTAGAACAATTAAGAGGGATGTAATGCCAGTCTACAGAGACTATGAGATAAGAATTAATCTCAATGAATTAATAGAGCAGAGGATACCTGCATGTAATATCATGCATAAGGATCACTGTTTAAGTGAGTCACAGATTGCTGACATAGCACATGACATTAATATGGAATTGGATTTACATCCTATCTTCCATCAAATCGATGAGCACATCATGAAGTATGTTGAGGCAGCAGGGATTGACAACAAAGAACACTGGGTTGAGAAGAATCTTCATGACCTTTAAAGTAATACATATTATGGTTGCAATTATTACACATGGCCACATATAAAGTTACGACGATAGACACAGAAGGTAATGAGCTTACTTTCGATTGTGCAGATGATGAAACCATTTTAGACAGAGCAGAAGAAGAGGGTGGTGATGCACCTTACTCATGTCGTGCTGGTGCATGTAGTACATGTGCTGGTAAGATAGTATCTGGGACAGTCAATCAGGAGGAGCAATCTTTCTTAGATGATGAGCAGATGGAAAATGGCTTTGTGTTAACATGTGTCGCATATCCTACAAGTGATGTTACAATAGAACTCGGTAAAGAGGAGGACATTTTCTAATGAGAGAGACAATTATTAAAGCACTACTGGCACATGCTCAGGGTGACATTGCAAAACATAAGGCAAACGTAGAAGTATATCTATCAGCACCTGTTGGTATTGGTGAGCATTCTAATGTCCTTGAAGCAATCGAAGAGGAATTAAATATGATTGCTAAATACCAAGACCAAATTGATGTAATTCAAAAGTATTTTAAATGAAAGTAGGAAAAGATCTTGACCTCTTTGATGGTCCTATGGAGAATGAGTATAAGTATGATACTTATACATCACAACTACCAAAGGAAGAGATAACTGAGGATGGTATGGTTGAGATGATGGAGTCTCTTGGATGGGATGTTGCTACAGATAACATCCTCGTAGTGCCTGATGGTGACAGTAAGATTATCATAAGGAATCTAAATAGAGAACAGTAAGTTTTAGTAGATGGCGTATTATCTACCCGAAGGATACTTTGGTCCCGTTTGTGATGTAATCACACAGGCTGAAGACCAGGTCACTATAACAATTGGACCTCCCGAAGAAGAGACGGAGTGTATTGTTCCTTGGGCATGTAAAGAACCAGAATGGCCTGATGTACCTTGGGATCCACCTGTCTTTGAATGTTATAAAGATGAAACAGTTAGTGGTGGACTTACAAGGTGTAGAGTCATTGGTCCATCTACTCCAACACCACCAACACCTCCACCAGAAATACCTGGACCAGATATTTGGAATAGGGAGTCCCCCAAGGGTCATGACATAGAAGGGATGTTTTTTATCCCACCTGTCACACCTAATGGATGCTATCCATTTGATCCTGATGTTAATATCAGACCCATTACTATAACGAAGGCAGATGGTTCAGAAGTAATAAAGTATGCTAGAAATAAATCAAACCCAACAACATATAATGTAACGTCAGATGAATTCTGGTCTGATAAAGCAAATGATTATGCAGTGTGGGTTAACCCTAGTGTATGTACACTACCCTGTTTAACTCAGACAGTAACTTATGAGATTGATTTTCCTGCAACAGATACTTACTTCATTGAATTTGGATGTGATGATACTGGTAAAGTATTCATTGGAGAAGATCCAAACATTACTCCTGCTATAGAACAAGTAGGAGGTATGTTTAAGGGTGGTGCATACACAGCACCTGGCACATCAAGTCATAATTTCACTGCTGGTAAGCACAAGATAACTGTACAAGTAAAGAATGGTAATGCTACAGAGATAGTTCAGTGGCAGCATGGTAGAGCACAGACACAGACATTAGTTGTTAGAAAGAGTACTACTGGTGGAGATAATGTGTCATCAGTTAATACTTTAGGAAGAGGTGAGCAGGAATCAGATTCAACAAATAGAGCATGGTATTTCTCTAACATAGCAGAGATGGTTGCTAGAGAATATTTCTCTGGTAGATTTGGACGCACAGGTAGCTTCCCAAACAGAGGGAGACCACCTGATATTGGTATGGACACATGGATAAACCATTACCTTGGACAGGCAGGTACATCTGTCAATGATAACCCTGTCCTTGCTACTCAGTGGGCTAATACTAAGGTAGCAATCACAGCAGGTTATGCTGCTGAGGCATTGGAAGGTGATATTGTAGCGTGGTATAGAAGTACTTGTATTACTAATGAACAACTTAGGGGGTCACCCTGGGCACCTGAGAATTCATGGGCACAAGATTGGGAGACCAATCCAGGTGGATGGTATATGCAGATACATCGTGGTTCTATTCAAGGAGCAGGTTTACCTAATCTTATACCGTTTAGTAATAGAGATTATGGATTAAATCAAACTCATATTGATGGTAGTGGTAACTGGGATGGTAGAAAGTTACTTATACCTGGATATGATGGTGATAAATGGTTTGCAAACACTACACTACAGACACATACCTCTCAGGGATTCACAGTTAATGTCCAACCAATTGTAAATGGCACTCAGGAAGATGGGTCTGTAAAGTATGATTCGGAATGGTGGATATCAATATCACCTCATCCAAATACATTAATAGTTGGTACAGAATATAATATTACATTTAATGCTGGTGGTGCTGATGATGTTGCAATTAAGATTGTCATCGTACCAAGTAATGAGATGGGTAACCTAGGATGGTTCCAGTCTGGACCTCATAGTTTCTGGGGAGACTTCTTAAACACGTATGGAGTTTGGGTTTCACGTAATGAATCATTCTCAGGACAAACTAAAACATTAGATTACTACGTTACAATACCTGAGACAGGTACGTATAGTTTACAGTATGCTGCTGACAACTCAATGAGTATTACATTTGATGGCACACCATTAACTTTATCACCCACACCTGACGCAGTAAATGATTACACTATTAATTTCACAGCAACTAAAGGTCAACGTAAGTTAACTATGGCAGTGGGTAACCTAAACGTAGGTCCACCTAACACAGACAACTGGTCATACAATCCTGCTGGTGGTGCATGGAAGTTGACAAGAGCAGGTTCATCTGGTACAGTAGCAGGTACCTTTGATGCCAATGGTAACTTTGTTACTACAGGTACAGGCACAGCAACTATTACTTTCGGGTTTAGTTGGAGTGACAATCCTAATACTGCTGGCACTGCTTTGGGTACCTATTCTATTCCTGAGTTAGGAATATCATTTACCCAAGACACCTCAACATCATCTGGTACATTAGCAAACCAGACTGCAACTGTTGAAGGTGGTAAGACATACACATGCAGTATTGTTAGTGGTCATCCAGCAGGATTTACTTTAGGTGCTGGTAACACTTCCATTTGTTTTAAAGATGGTGATGGTTCTGATTGTAACGCTACTCTAACAAGTGGTGTAAGTAACATTGAGACTGTCATTCACCACTCTGGTATGATGGATGTACCATTGAGTGACAATATGATATGGCATACTCGCAACGCATCTGGTTATGAATACTATGAACAATCTGCCTAAGATAAAATATGAAGACCTCCCTGATGAAATCAAGGAGGCAGTTGCTGAGTGTGATATAGAATGGGAATCAATTGTTGACCAGGATTATTTCATAGGATTTCCTATAGGTCCAGATGAAGCAAAGGACATGAAGGTCAAGAGTGCTAAGAGAATGGTTGCTTATAGACTGTGGGGTGAGGAAATGAATACACTCTATAGAAAATTGGAGAGAGGACTCTTGACAAAGGATGAGGCAGAGGCTAAGATGCAAGAGGCAAAGATTCGTAGAGACCGAATAGTTGACAGATAGATAAGTTTGTGTTATTATAAATACTTCTTAACATAACTTAGTCAGGACTCGAAACTATCGTAACCCTGCGTAGATGTTAAAGAGACTCCCATGTCGGGGAAGTCTATCATCCGCAGGGTCTTTTAGTATCCTTGCGAGACAGTTAAAAAACAATCATGTCTATTAAAACTTCAATCGCAGCTCTTGCTGCTGCTCCATTCCTTTTCACAGGTGCTGCTTTTGCAGGTCCATACGTGAATGTCGAAGCTAATGCTTCATATCCAGATGGAGATTATTCTTCTGCAACTACAGATCTTCACGTTGGTTTTGAAGGTGGTGCTGAGAAAGTTGGTTACTACGTACAAGGTGGTCCAGCATTCATCCACACAGATTCTACTGATGACACTGAGACAGAACTTTCAGGTAAGGCAGGTATCAGCTATGCTGCTACAGAAAGTCTTGCTTTCTACGGAGAAGTTTCTGGTATCTCTAACGAAGACAGCAGTGGAGACGACATCATCGACTTCGGTGGTAAGCTTGGTGCTAAATTCACATTCTGATAATCAGAATATATAATATACAACAAGGGTATCTTCGGATACCCTTTTTTATTCTACACCAATTATGAATTTCGCAGTTTATACAAGGGATGGTTGTCCCTATTGCACCAAAATCAAACAGGTTTTAGATGGTAAAGGTTACAATTATGTTGAGTATAAATTAGGTGAGCAGTTTGATAGGAAATCATTCTATCAAGAGTTTGGAGAAGGCTCAACTTTCCCTCAAGTTAAACTAGGGTCAGATAATATTGGAGGATGCACTGAGTCAGTAAGATATCTTTCTGAGAAGGGGCTTCTATAAACCCTCTAAATAGTTCCGCCCTCATTGGAGACACCTATGGAAATTGCACTCGTTGTCCTGGTTGTCATAGGGGCTTTCATCTTAGGTCTAGTCACTTCTTGGTTAGCAAAAGGATACGTTGAAGATTATATCGAAAACGCTGCTTATGCAAAATCAATTGTGCATCCTGAGATGCTTGACGAGGATGGTATGATAGTATCTGATGATTTACTTTACATCAGAAACGAAATCGTTACCGATGATGAAGATGATGATTAATTATGGAGTTACATAATGGCCACAACAAATAGTTCTGCAAGACTATTACTCTCTGAGATATTGCGAAAGGTATCTAATGCCAAGACCAAAGCAGAGAAGATAGCATTGCTTAAGAAGCACAACAGCACTGCTCTACGTCAGTTATTGATTATTAACTTCGACGACAGTGTTGTTTCTATGTTACCTGAAGGTGATGTTCCTTACACACCTAACGAAGCACCAGTAGGCACTGACCATACAAGATTGGAGCATGAGTTTAAAGGACTGTATAGATTCTTTAAAGGTGGGGCAGATAAATTGCCTGGCATGAAGAGAGAGTCTATGTTTGTACAGTTACTTGAAGGTTTATCTGCTGAAGAAGCAGAGTTGATTGTCCTAGTGAAGGATGGGAAAATGAATACAAAGTATAAGCGTATTACTAAAGCGGTTATCTCTGAAGCATTCCCTTCAATCACATGGGGTGGTCGCTCATGAAGATAATTAAACCCAAGTGTAAGCAAGAGGATGTGGAAGATAAAACTCTTCCTACTCATGCATACGTTGTTGGGTATGTAGATGGTGAGTTCTGTCAAGACCTTGTGGTTGCACAGAAGCAAGCCGATGTGTTTGATTACTATTGGGATCTCTATAAGGAGAAACTACAATACATCAAACAAGCAGCAGGTACAGTGAAACCTAATTTATGGAACGAATCAACACCACAGCCGCCGAAAAAGCCAAAGAAATAATAGCAAAGAAGAAAGAGAAGGAAGATAAGGAGGGCATGGAATCTGCATCGCAGTTTCTTAGATTCTTATCCACCTTGACAATTTATCCATTCGCTATTAAACTATTATGGAATTGGTTGATGCCAACACTGTTTGGTCTACCACCAATAACATTTCTTCAGTCCCTAGGACTCTTGATTATGTCTCGAATTATTATTAAGTATGAGTAAAGTATCATTAGTCTCTGTCACTCCTGAAGCAGAGAAAACCATTGGTTATATTGCTAGGGTATCTAACCCTAATAATCAGGACAATCCCAAGGTAGAGGGACTATTAAAGTATTGTATTAAGCATGGACACTGGTCTATCTTTGAGCAAGCACACATGACTCTGGAGATAGAAACAACTAGAGCAATTGCTGCACAGATACTTAGACATAGGTCATTTACTTTCCAAGAATTTTCACAACGGTACCAGGATGTCTCGTATATTAGAGAGGACATACCTTTACCTGAGTTGCGTAGTCAAGATGATAAGAACAGACAGAATAGTGTTGATGATGTAGACCCTGATGTGCAAGAAAGATTTAATAAGGAGATAAGACAACACTTTAATCAGAGTATTGATCTATATAAGAGTATGCTTCATGCTGGTATAGCAAAGGAGTGTGCTAGATTTGTCTTACCACTCTCTACTCCCACTAAGATATACATGACTGGTAGTGTCCGTAGTTGGATTCATTATATAAATCTTAGGTCTTCTCATGGCACACAGCGTGAGCACATGGTGATTGCTGAAGCATGTAGAGATGTCTTCAAGCAGCAATTCCCTGCTACCTCAACCGCATTGGAGTTTTAACATGCCAACATACCCAGTAATAAATAAGAATACTCAAGAGAAGAAAGAGCTTTCTATGACTATGAAAGAGTACGACCAGTGGAGGACAGACAATCCTGAATGGGATAAGGACTGGACTGCTGGTGTAGGTGGTGTCACTTATGGTAATCCTAAAATGGATGATGGATTCAAAGAAGTTATGAGTAAAGTTCAACAGGAACATCCACGTGCTAACCTATCGAGGTACACTTAGATATGCCTAGAGCGAGAAAGAAAACAAACGGTAACGGTAATGGTACTGCACCACTCCAACCCATGTCTAAGAAGATGATGAAGAGGAAGAAGCCTATTGATGGATCCTATATGGTGGACATTAAACCACTTACGGATAATCAAAAGGAAGCTTTCAAAGCATATGAAGAAGGAAAACATATTCTTCTACATGGTGCTGCTGGTACAGGTAAAACTTTTATCATGTTATACCTTGCATTGAAAGAAGTACTTGACGAATCCTCACCTTATGATAAAATATATGTTGTAAGGTCTTTAGTTCCAACTAGAGAAATCGGTTTCCTTCCAGGAGATCATGAAGATAAGTCATACTTATATCAAATTCCATACAAAAATATGGTAAGATATATGTTTAGTATGCCAGATGATAATTCTTTTGAAATGCTTTACGATAATCTTAGAGCACAAGAAACAATTGACTTCTGGTCTACATCATTTATTAGAGGCACAACACTAGACAATGCTGTTGTTATAGTGGATGAGTTTAGCAACTTGAATTTCCATGAGCTAGACTCTATTGTAACTAGGATAGGTGAAGACAGTAAGATAATGTTCTGTGGTGACGTAACCCAGACAGACCTTACTAGAGAGAATGAGAAGTCTGGTATCTCAGACTTCATTACCATTCTCCAATCAATGCAAGACTTCTCTTGTATTGAATTCGGTATTGATGACATCGTGAGATCTGGTCTCGTGAAGTCTTACCTAATTGCCAAATATAATTTAGGTTTTTAAATGAGTTTTACTTTTGTTGATGTTCCACTTAAACCTGTGGATGTTGAACCAGTTAATGAGAATGGGATAAGATTTTATCCAATTCCAGGTGCTGATAAATACTATCCGAGTGTAACCTCAATCACATCGTTTAAGAACGCTGCTTTCTTCGCAGGTTGGAGAAAGAAAATAGGTGAAGACGAGGCCAATCGAATTACTGCTAGAGCTACGCAAAGAGGTACTGCATTTCACAGTATCACTGAAGACTATCTTACAGATAAATTAGATCTCGACAGATACTTGGAAAATAATCCATTGTCTGTTAGAATGTTTCAGTCCGCAAAGTCCACTCTCAATCGCATAAACAATATCAATTGTCTGGAGACCTTTTTGTATTCACATTACCTAGGTCTCGCAGGTCGAGTAGATTGTATTGCTGAGTTTGATGGTGAGTTGGCAGTTATCGATTTTAAAACCTCGACAAAGATAAAGCAGGAGGAATACATCGAGCACTATTATGTGCAAGAGACAGCCTATGCTGCTATGTTTTTAGAACTAACAGGTATTGAGGTCAAGAAAATTGTCACACTTATCACGGTTGAAGATGGGTCTGTTCAAGTCTTTCAGAAATACAATCTTGATGACTATCTACAATTACTTAAATCCTATATCAAGGAATTTGTTGGGAGAAGTAATGCCTAAACAAGAAGCCAACCCAGAAGATAAATTTATGACCCCCTCTAAATTCTCGGTAGAGATAGAGAGGTTGGTTAAAACTTCCAATGGTTTAATTGGTTACATTGAAGCGGTGATTACCTTCTGCCAAGAGAATGAAATCGAAATGGAATCCGTGCCTAAATTATTGTCTAAACCTTTGAAGGAAAGACTAAGGCATGAAGCATCTCAGAAAAATTTCATAAAGAAAACATCGAAAGGGGTACTACCTATCTAAAATGAAGAGTACATTCTTTGAATCGCAGCAGGTTCAAGAGGATCTGCATACGATTTTCCAAACCTACCAGGATATTGCTAGTCAATCTAGCAGACTTCCTAAGATGGAACCAGAAGAAAAGAAAGAGCACATAGCAGAATGTAAAGCTCTTATAGACAGGCAGAAAGTATTTTACCATCGGTTAGCACTGGCATCTCAAGAGGATCCAGAGGCTGCTGACATGAAGAATCGAATTAATATGCTAGTGAATGCCTTCGGATATAAGAGTCTTCCAGACTGCATGGATGCCATGATTGTGACGCTTGACAAAGCGTACACTAGGGAGTTTGGAGAGGGTTGACACAGCCTAAATAGTATGCTACGATTAAACAGTGGCAAACAAACACACACATTCAATACGGAGAATCCAGCATGTCTTTTGCATCTCTAAAGAAAGCATCCCAAGCAGGGAATACTTTCGAGAAGTTAACAAGAGAGATAGAGAAAATCAATCAACCTCAGACCACAGGTGCCGATGAGCGTCTATGGAAACCTGAGTTAGATAAGTCAGGAAACGGTTATGCCGTTATCAGATTCCTTCCTTCACCAGATGGTGAGGAAATGCCTTGGGCAAAGATCTGGTCACACTCTTTCAAGGGTCCTGGCGGTCAGTGGTACATCGAGAATTCACTGACAACAATAGGTAAAGATGACCCTGTTAGTGAGCTCAATCGTGAGTTGTGGAACAGTGGTCGTGATGCAGACAAAGCAACTGCAAGGACACAGAAGCGTAAGTTATCTTACTACTCAAACATCTATGTTGTGAGTGACCCTGTGCATCCAGAGAATGAAGGAAAAGTATTCCTTTATAAGTATGGTAAGAAAATCTTTGACAAGTTAGTTGAAGCAATGCAACCTGCATTTGCAGATGAAACTCCACTAGACCCATTCAATCTATGGCAAGGTGCAGATTTCAAGTTGAAGATTAGAAAGGTAGATGGATATTGGAACTATGATAAGTCAGAGTTTGCAGCACCAGCAACCCTAGGTGGTTTAGAAGACCAAGCACTAGAGGATATCTGGAAGAAGGCATACTCATTGAATGAGTTTGAAGCACCTAAAAACTTCAAAGCTTATGAGCAACTACAGGCAAGGTTAAGTCTTGTGCTTGGCACTCGTCCAGCACCTGTTGTAGTTGATGAAAGTCAGGAGCAAGTTAAACCTGACAACTGGGGTAAAGAAGTTACAGACTTCCGTGAGAAAGCAGTCGCTGCTTCCCCTGTAGAAGATGGAGGAAATACACTATCGTATTTTCAATCCTTAGCTGAGGAAGACTAAATGAAATTCCTGTCTTTGTTATTACTACCAATGATTACTGCTCCTGCTATTGCAGGAGACTACAGTAACTATCGTGCCTATAGGGACTATGGTAGTGTGAATCGTAGTGCTACCAATTATATGGATTGGAAGATGGCACAACAGCAGGAATCACAAGCAGGATATTCTACTTCACGCACATGCTTTAAGAGTGTGTATCGTGAAGAGTATATTCCTGGCACAGCAGATGATCCTGGTTACGTACAATCATTTAAGGAGACTGTTGAAGTCCCTTGTAAAACTGACCCTGCACCTGATGTGGGTAACAGACCAACCTATCGCAGACATGTTACTGTGTATGAGGATGTAGATACTAATGACTGCTCTGATGGAACAGTTGCTGGTGCTCTACTAGGTGGTGGACTTGCAGGATTTGGATCAAGAGGTAAGGATCGCTGGTGGGCAATCCCATTGGGTGCAGTCGGTGGATCCATGGTTGGGTGTGCTATAGATGGCGGCTAGTATCTTTCTACTATGCAGTTTGGTGCTGCTTGTTATGGCGTTGAGATTGATTGCTCAAGGGTGGCAAGCAGCTGCTGAGCTTGGCTCGGGAAAGTTTAGGGTGCAAGAGAAGTCACGATACATAACTAGAAAACCTCATCCTGAGATGGAAGATGTAGAGCAAGGGGATGAGTTACTTGTAGTAAATTTTATACCAGATGAAGAGTTTCAACAGAGAGTGAGGGAGTCTGACAGTTATATTAGTCAGTCATTAAGGGATCGTATTGAGGAGTTGGAAGAGGATGAAGATGATGATGGAGATATTATAGCAAGAGTATGACACATACATTTACATTTACTGACGACCAACTACAGTGTTTACGAGTGTGCTTACAAAATGCACCAACACCATATCATATCTCTAAGAAGAAGATAGTAGGTGACCTTGAGGATATGATAGGTAAACCACCTGTAGTTGAACATGAACCATTAAGGTTGCCAAAGTATGACCTATCCAAATACGGTATAACTGATCAATGAGAGAAGAATTATTAAAGATGCTGAGAGAGAAGGCTTATCGCAAGGGTGAGTTTAAACTTTCTTCAGGTCAAACCAGTGAGCATTATGTCAACTGCAAACCTGTTACCCTCCATTGTCGAGGGTTATTCTATGTCAGTTGTATGATGTTAGAGTTTCTTGAGGATGATGTCCAGGCAGTAGGAGGATTAACTCTTGGTGCTGACCCATTAGTAAGTGGTGTTGCTATGGCAGCAGCACTAGATGAACGCACAGTCAATGGTTTGATTGTCAGGAAAGAAGCAAAGGGTCATGGCACTCAAGCATGGATAGAAGGACCACTACCTCCAGTGGGTAGCAAGGTTGTAGTCCTTGAGGATGTAGTTACTACAGGAGGTTCGGCAATCAAGGCAGTCCAAAAACTAAGGGATGCTGGATATATAGTTGACCGAGTGGTTGCTATTGTTAATCGACAAGAGGATACAGAAGCAGATAATCTTATGGAATCAAATAACCTAGCATTATACAGTCTCTTTTCTTTAGAAGAATTATGTCAATCTTAATCGGCATCATGTCATTTGCAAACTTTGTATTCTATCCTCTAGTGATAGGATGCATCATTGCATTTATTATTGAGTCCATCTTCAGAGCACAAGACAAGGCACCTCAAGTGCTTAGGTCTATGGCAGTGAGAAAATATTTCTGGAGACAAGCATGGTTGTTCAACATCATTTGGTTTGTATGCTATGCCATATTACTATTTGTATTAAGACCAGGACAACAAGCAATGCCTGATATGATTTGGCAAGGATAAAACTTGCTAAATACATTAGTTTGTTCAAAAATAATGACGAGTTTGATTGACCCAAAAGAATTTACGGATGCAGTGACCGAGTTACGGTCATTTTTTTTGTCTAAGAATTTCTATGAAGTGCATACCCAGAATCGTTTGAGTATACTTGCTGCGTGTGAAGATCCTACAACAGTAGCAACATATAATTACGGTGATAATATTTGGCCACTACCTCAGACAGGTCAAATGTGGCTCGAGCATGAATTACTTTCCAACCCTTCAGCAGAAGGGTTTTTCTGTGTCTCAACATCATACAGGGCAGAAGAGAATCCTGTTGCAGGTAGACACGAAACAATCTTTCCCATGTTTGAGTTTGAAATGAAGGGAGGTGTTAAAGAACTTCAAGACATGGAGTGGGAGTTGTGTGAATGGTTAGGGATACCATTATCTAAGCAGGACATCATGACCTATGATGACTGGGGTAACAAGTTTAATGCTAAAGAGTTAGACCATGACCATGAGAAAAAGATTGGACGTGGTATGATTACTGACTTCCCTGAGTGGACATCACCATTCTGGAACATGGCAAGGAATGATGATGGCACCAGTAAAAAAATTGATGTTATTCTAGGAGGGATGGAGACGATTGGTAGTGCTGAAAGAAGCACTGACAAAGATCAGATGCGTGATACCTTCTATACTATATCAGATGGAAAGTATGCTCAACTCATCATCGATCTGTTTGGAAAGAGTAGAGTAGAGAAAGAATTAGAAGACTTCCTCTCCTTTGATTTCTTCCCTCGCAGTGGAGGAGGCATTGGTATAACTCGTCTCATCTCAGCCCTTAAATAGGGCTTCAATCTAGGGTGGCGAAACTGGTAAACGCGACACGCTGTTTCCGTGTTGACTTTTAGTCTTGGTGGTTCGACTCCATCCCCTAGAGTTTTTATTTATGTTTTAGATACTACACCTTGCGTTGCTGTAGTAGAACTAGGACCGTTATCATAAGAAACATTAGCACCTGTAGCTTCACCAGTCCTGGAGACTGTTGTTGGTGCTGACCTTCTGTAGTCTGCTCTATCTAAGAAGCGAGATGCGAATGAGTTATTAGTTTTCTTATCACCTTTCCTATCTACTTCTTTATTTGGTACGTAGTCTACCAACTCAGCGAATTGATCTTCAAAGAATGCTACCAGTTCCATACTAGGCATAGCAATCAGTCTTTTCTGCTCGTTTAAATATATTTCATGCTCCATGTTAGACACAGAGTATATTGATTGGTCTTTTGTTAATGTATTGCCAGCCAATACTGCTCGGTAGGTTTCGTTGACTTCAACACCACCTTTAACTACTTCTATGGTACCATTCTTTATCGGTTTAGTTTCCCAGTGATGGACAGCATCAATATTAGTATACTTTTCTAGTGCCATTTCTCTTAAGGTGTCGGAATCTATTGGCCAATCTTGATATGGATCTATAATATTATTTGCTAGAAGTATAACCCAATCTAATTCTGGGTCACCAAAATATTCATTAGCAATCATGTCTGGTCTCTCACCTTCACGGATGAAGTAAGATTCAAATTGATTACTATACTTTTGAAGTTTCTCTTGTACTTCTACTCGTCTGAATATATTTTTTACCTTCTTGTAAGATATGATTTCATCGGCACCTTCAACACCGACATATACATTGGGTAAATTGGAAAAGAATTTTGACATTTAGTAACCTCTTTCAGCGTCTTCTTGTGTGAGTATTTTAGTTTCTGCAAATGATACTTCTATTTGCACCGCAGGTACCATAATATTTTTTAGTGGTGTCTTACTATCGTTTGTGAATTGAGAGACGGCATCTTTAAAAGATACATACTGACCATCAGGAGTATAGTTTACGTTGAAACCTGTACAGATACATGGTTGGAATCTGTAGTGTGGAAGCCTTCTAAGACCTGTGCTTCCATTGCCTGGTTCCAGTCTTACAAACTCTAAGTTAAATCTTTTAGGTGTCTTAAGAAATCTTCCTTTCAAATTAACTTTTGTTGTTGACGGTTCTGTTGTCTGCTCATTACCATCACCTTCAACATTCTTAGTGACGGTCATCACACCTGTCTCTTTGTTATACGTCCAACTATTATTATCATTTGAACCTTTGTCTGCCATCTCTGCGTTACCATAAGCAGGTAACATACCTGTCTTTATGTATTGAATGATTTTGATTATCTCTTCTCCTTCTTTCTTGTTACGAGCAAACATCTTCCAAGAGAATGAATGGTTTCTAAATGATACACCATTAAAGACTTGCTCAGTGAAAGGATTCATTATCTTTCCTTTCGTTAATGCCATTGCAGACTTACCATCTAACTGTGTCTCCATCCCTGCAAAATTAGCAAGACTAGATCCCAGACTAGCACCTTTATTGAATGCTATCTCTGGAAACATACTAGAAGCAGCAGTTTGAATTGCTCCTGTGATTTCATCTGCTTTATTCTTACTGTCACCCATTGCAGTGCCAGCCATCTGCAATCCCATTACACCTGATTGACCTACATCAACTGTTGAATAGTCTGCTTGGTATGCTGCTGATAATCCTGCTGGCATTGCTAGGTAAGCAGTTGTATTATCCAACTTAACATTTTGTCTACCACCTGGTAGGTTTGCTCCTCCATATCCTCTTGGTGCTGCATCAAAATCGATTTCAAATTTCCTGATGCGTAAGTAGTCAACAGAGCCAGTGCTTCCTTCAACACCATGCTCATCTCTTCCTACGACAGGTACTCTTGTGGGATATTTTAAAGTTGCTGTCATTCGTCCTAAATAGTTTCACTACTTGCTATGTCTATTTATGAGGTACAAGGGTAAGTATACATGCCGATTCCCTCGGAAGTATAAAGGCAACCCACTTAATATTGTTTATCGATCCTCTTGGGAATACAAATTCATGGTGTGGGCAGACACATCAACGTCAGTAACCGAGTGGGGTAGTGAAGAGATTGTCGTCCCTTATATCAGTCCTGTTGATGGCAAACGCCATAGATATTTCCCTGACTTTTATATTAAAGTGAAGGGTAAAAAGTATATGGTTGAGGTGAAGCCCCTATATCAAACAAAAGAACCTAAGACGCAGAAAAGAATTGATAAGAAATATATAAGAGAGGTTGTTACATACAGTGTCAACCGTGCAAAGTGGAAAGCGGCTCAGAAATTTTGTAAGCAATTAGGATGGCAGTTTCAAATCATTACTGAAAAAGAACTTAAAGTATAATGGCATATCAGAATCAAAATTTTAAATCAATTGCGAGTGGCACACCTAAAGCACCCTTGAGTCAGATGATGGGGTGGTTTAAAAATAATAAGAATGCTCCGTCGTATAGCAATAGATATTCAGTTCAGTTTACTACACCAAAGATATTTGGTGGACTGAATGGAATGGATGGAGTATCTTATTATAGTGGTAAGACTTTTCAATTAGAGACAGGTGACAATGCTAACTTGTTAAACTTCTATGCAAATAGTGTTAACCTACCTAGCAGACAGGTAACTACATCTTCTATCACTAATGTAGGTTCTGCATATAACTATGCTACTTCATCTACATTCAGTCAGATTCAAATAGACTTCTTACTACCAAGGTCACATGTTACTCGTAACATCTTTGAGAGATGGATACAGTTAATGTCTAGTGATTCTAATCAATTCACAGATTATTATGACAGTTATGTTTGTCCTAGTCTAAAAGTTTTTAAGTGGGAAAGAGGTGGAGGAAATAAGGTACCTTATACTACAGAGTTTCTTGATAAGATTAAGTCATTAGGTATCAAGTTAGAAAATGTACCACAGTATAAGATTGATCAATTGGTAGGAATCTATGACATGAGAAATGTATTTCCATTCAACATAGGATCATTAACGTTAACCAATGAGACAGCATCGACTTTGAATTTGTCTGTTGGATTCTACTACGAGAGGTATAGATTCTATGCCGATAATAAGTTTGATAGTAGTGCTAATCGTATAGCATCTACTACATTCACTGGACAGGAGGGGGATGACTGGAGAGATCCAAATCAAAACATGAGTACTCCTGGTCCAATGCCTGTAGAGTACTACAATCCTGATGAACCTGATACTTCAGCAGCATCTAATACAACTACTGTCTAAACCAAAACCGACCTTCGGTTCCCCAGAAGTCGAGAAAAAATCTCAGCATATTTTTTGACCTCTAGGGTTTTTGAATAAATAACTGTACTGAAGTGAATTCTATGGCATTACCTAAGTTAAACGTCCCTGAGTATAATCTCAAGCTACCTTCCAATGGGAAGAGTGTAAAGTATAGACCTTTCCTGGTCAAGGAGGAGAAACTTCTCTACCTAGCAATGGAAAGCGGTGAGCAGAAGGATATGATTGATGCAGTCAAGAATATTCTCCTATCATGCACGAGTCTCAGGTCATTGAAGGATTTATCAACCTTTGATATTGAATACCTCTTCTTAAAAATTAGAACGAGGTCAGTTGGTGAGGCAGTTAATGTAAATATTACTTGCCCTGATGATAATACAACACAGGTACCTGTATCAATACCACTAGATGATATTGAGATTAAAACAGATCCAAAACATAAGAGAGAGTTGAAACTCAGTGATGATATCATTGTCACTATGGGTTATCCATCCTTTGATATGTTTGTCAAGTTAAATCTTGTTGGTGATGATCCTGGTATGGATCAAGTCTTTGAAATGGCAGCAGCATGTGTTGAAACTATTGCTGATACCGAACAAGTATATGATGCTAAAGAGTCCAGTAAGAAAGAGTTGTTATCTTTCTTCGATGATATGAACTCAGGACAATTCGCAAAGGTTCAAGAATTCTTTGAGACTATGCCTAAGTTATCTCATACATTGAAGGTAACAAACCCTGAGACTGGAGTTGAAAATGAGGTGACACTTGAGGGTCTTGCATCTTTTTTCGAGTAGCCCTACTGCATGGGGATCTTAGGTCATATTATGAAGGCAACTTTGCTTTGATGCATCATCATAAGTGGAACATTGAATACATAGACAACCTTATACCATTTGAAAAGGAAATCTATATTCATATGCTTATAAACTTCCTTAAGGAAGAAGAGAAACGACACAAAGAAAGACAAGCAGCCAATGGCTAAGTTAGTTACATACAAACCCACCAAACCTGACAGTGCTGCTGGTAAACCTGCGGTAGTTAAAGCCTTAGGTCAAAATACTCGTGCTATCAATCAGTTAGGGCAAGTTAGTAATAGTATTGGTAAGATAGCTCAGGAAATGAAGTCGATTGCTGGTGCAACGATAGCATTTCAGAAGTATCAACAGAAGAAAAAGAAGAAGCAAGCTCGGTTAGAGAAGGATAGAGCTGCTGAGAATGAACAAGAGGGTAAGATATTACCTGATGGTCCAGGTCAAGGTAACATTAACGAAGGTAAGGATGCTGACCTGCAAGATGATAAGACAACTAAGGAAGCAGGTGGTTGGTTAGAGCAAGTCTTTGGACCATTCAGTGAGTTCTTAGGTGGTTTGATTAGCCTAGTAATAACTAAGGCAGTCTTTGACTACATGAAGGATCCAAAGAGTGCTAAGACAATACAGTGGGCTGTAGAAACTGTTCAAAAGGTCTTTGGTTTCTTAGCGAAGTGGGTTAAGGGATCTGTCGAGAATCTTCTCGGCGGTATGGGTAAGGTATTTGATTCTAACGCACCATTTTGGGAGAGGTTAAAAGGATTTGGCCAGATGCTGTTGGGATTCCTAGGGCTAGCAGCTCTAATGAATCCTTTCGGTTTGATGATGGGTATCATCGCACTGACTCAAAACCTAGCTGGTTTCATTGAGAAAACTATGGATCTGGTAAAAAAATTCCAAAACTGGTGGAGGAAGAAGGCTGGAAAGGGTGCTAAGGGTATTAAGGGTGCAGCAGATGCGACCAAGGATGCTCTTAAAGGAGCAGATAAATTAAATGATGCTAAGAAGTCAAAGGGTATTATCTCCAAGATAACAGACTCTAAGATTGGTAAGAATATTACTGGTGGTATTGATAATTTAACTAAGGCTTTAGATCCAAAGAAATTAACAAAGAATCTTCAAAACTTATTACCCAAGGTAGATGTAGGAAAAGCAGGGAAGGGAATAGGTGACTTCTTCTCTGGTGGGTTTAAGAATATTCAGTCTGGTATTGATTGGGCTGGGAAGGGTATTAAAAAAGGGGCAAAGTTTGTTGGGAATGCAGCTTTAGACTATGGAAAGCAGCTGCAGTCGAAGATCAAGAATGCATGGGGTGGGTTTGGTGATTTAATGAGAAAGTATGGTGATAAAGCAAAGAATATTATCATCGAGAAGGTTTTAAACCCTGCCAAGAAGCATTTAAAACCTCTGTTTTCAAAGCTGAAAGGTTTGGGTGGAGTAATTGAAAAACAATTGAAGAAGATACCTATCTTCTCATGGATTCAGAAAGTCCTGAAGAAGAAGGGTGCTAAAAGTATAACTAGCCTAGGTCCAGTGTTGAATGCGATAGGACCAAAAGCAATTGATATCATTGGTGGTATCGTTAACATGGTGTTTGCCTATGATAGGTTTGCTCAAGGAGATAGTGTTGGTGGTCTTATAGAAGGTGCGTCAGGTATACTTGACTTGTCTGGTCTACCACCTCCAATTGGATTAGGTTTCGTACCATTTGGTCCTAGATTATCTCTAATGCTTGATGCTTATATGTTTGCAAGGGATTTACTTCCTGACATGTTCCCAGAGGCACCAAACTTTAAGGAAGGTGAGGATAAGATGATCGAATCTATTGGTCTGGGTGGTATTAAAGGTAAGTTAGATAGCATACTTAGTAAATTACCTGATCTAAGTACAATCACAGGTTGGATTACAGGTAACAAGGATGCTAAAGATCCTCCAACTGAGGCAGAAGAGAAAGCAGAAGCAGATAAATCAGAAATGGAAACTGATATGGAAAACTTTGCTGATGGTGGAGAGTTTACTCACATACCTATGTCACATTTCCAACCAATGTCAGAAGGTGGTGAGTTAGGAGGGATGTCTGAAGAGTATTCATTAAATGAAGAGGACTTGGGTGATGATGTTATACCGTTTGCAATGCCAATTATCAAGGGAGTTGCTGTTCATATACCGATGCCAATAAATAGTGGAGAAGGAGTAATACAAGGCTCAAGATCACCCCTACTAGATAAAATCTAATGGCATCAGCAGTAAAGAAAGGTGGTAAAATAAATTTTGCAAAGGTTGTTGCTCCAGCCAAGGAGGGCAAGGGTGATAAAGAATGCTGCGAAGGAGTAGTAAAGGCAGTTAACTTTAATACTAAAGCAACGAATGATTTAGGTAAGACATGGAATTCCATTGCTGATATCTTATTAGAGACTAAGGATGCTCAGGTAGAAGCATTCAAAAAGATGACTGATGGTGCTAAGGTAGATTTTGTACCAACATTTAATAAAGCACCTGGAGAAGGACCGATACCTGATGAAGGTAGTGGAGAAGGAGAGGAGCAGGAATCACCAGGTGGAGGTTGGTTGATGAACCTCCTAGGTGTATTCAAAGATATAATAGTGCTTGCCATCGCTGGTCCAGTGATGAAGTGGTTGTCAGACCCCAAGAATATGAAGGCGATAAAGAATATTGTCGGTGCATTGATGAAATTCTTTGGGTTTGTAGCAAAGTTCCTTACTGATAGAGTAATAAATGGACTAGAAGGACTACGAAAAATGATTGAGGGTAACTGGTGGGAGAAAATAGTTGGTCTCTTCCAGTTAGTTACTAATTTTGCTGGACTCTTCCTTGCTATACGATGGCTGAAGAATCCTATGAAGCTAGTGAAAGACTTAAAGAAACTCTTTAAGGTGTTTGCTAAAGGGTTGAAGATGACCTCGAAGAAAATGATCAAGAGGTTAGGTGTCATTGGGTTGCTCATTGGTGCTGGCTTGGCCCTCAAGGAAGGGCTTAAGGGTGATGATGAGGAAGAAGACGGTGATGAGGGTGGTACCTTCATCAATGGAAATAAAGTATCAGAAGAGGATAGTATTAAATATTCAAATCTAATGGACAGGATTGAGAGTCTTGAAAATGATACCGAAGGTGAATTTGATCCTAAGCTTTACGAGCAAACAGTCAGGCAAAAAGAAGAACTTGAAGCAAAGTATCCAAAAATACCAAAAAAAGCTGCTGGTGGATGGATACATGGACCACAGTCAGGTTATCCTGTATCACTTGATGGTGGTAGGAGCACATCATTTATAGGTCATGGCACAGAGTATGTTGCACAGAGATCTCGTGGTGGGTTTGTAGTACCATTTGATACTCCTGCTACAAGGAAAGACTCTGGACTAACAGGTCGGAGGATGAGGCAAGCCTCTAGTGCAGGATACAAAGTACCTGGTAGGTCTGAAGGTGGTCCAGTTAATATAAACAATTTCTTCCCTGAAATTAAGGGGTATGCAGAAGGTGGTGAGATGGACATGAGACAGTTAGTAGAAGCTGCTGGACCTTCATTACTACAGTTTATGAAACAACATAATGAATTACTTGATAGTGATCCTGAGTTTTATAATCAGAGCACAAGGCTCCATATGGACAGAGATGGTAAGATGATAAACTTTGGTAGGACTATTGCTAATATGAGTGAGTGGGCATTTAATGAAGGGACTAAACAAATTGAAAGTAATGAAAGTATTGAACCAGCTATTAAGAAGGCACTCCTTAAGAAGATGGATTGGGTTAGGCAGGAGACTCTAGGAAATCCTAACTTCAAATCAGACATGGCCTTTAATATCAATAAAGATATACCAGGCACAGCAGCGAATAGATTATATGAGAAGGCTAAAAATTCACCTGGAAACATAGCAATCAAAGCAGGGATAGCCCCTGAAGAGGTAGCAAGACTTTGGAACAGGAGAGGGATGGATGCAGGTGGTATCATACAACCTACAATCCAACCAGTTATTAATCTGATGTCTCATGGTGGTGTCTTTAATCCTGTGATACCTACGCCACAACCAATGTTCTTGGGTGGTCAGATTAAGAAGGCTGCTAGTGGAGTTAAGAAGTTAGCAACAGGAGCATGGAATAAGGTTAGCTCAACTGCACAAGGAGTGATGACTAAGGCAACAGATGCAGTTAGAGGTATGAAGGGTGACTCAAAGAAAGAGAAACAGAAAGCAGCAATGGAAGCCATTATGAAGGCACAGGAACTTGCTGCGTTAGAGGAAGCAAAGATTGCACAGATTAGTGCTTCCTCAATGAAACAAGTCTCTGCTGCTAAAGGAGCAGCAGCAAGTAAGAAACCAACTGTTGTTGGTGGAGGTGGCAAACCATCATCAAGTTTGGTTGACCAATTACAATCGTACAATAGTATCTGGAAATAAACTATGGCAATGAAGCGACAGACATCTACTGATGTATCAATTGGTCTCAAAATCAAACGTGATGGTGAGTATGTAGAGAATGCTGAGGGTGCTACTGATCTTGGTGTCTTAGTTACAGCAGCGTTTGTTACTGAAAGTATTGGTCAAGCAACGTTTGAAGGTGAGATTATACTTGAAGATGCTAGTGGAGTTATTGGTACTCTTAATGGTAGTGAGATATGGGAGTTGAAACTTGAGACTACACAAAAGAAAGCAACCTATTTATTGAGAGCATATACTATTAAGGATAGGGTAAGATCAGGTAATGTGGAAGCATACACAGTTAAGTGTGTCTCTGATGAGTTTCTAAAGAATGAAGTGCTGACTGTGTTTGGTAACACTAAGACTCTGTTTAATAATAAGGTAGAAGCAAGTGAGATGATTACGGAAATGATTGAGGGTAAAGATTACCTCAATACCAGGAAGAGATTGCATACAGAGAAGACAGTGAATAAACATATCTTTGTTGCATCCAACTGGAGAATCATGGACATGATTTATTGGATAGCAAAGAGGACTGTTAGGGCTGCTGGTGGTGGTGCAAAGGATGAGAAACAGAATGGTTTCCTATTCTGGGAAAACATAATGGGATATCATTTCAAGTCTATTGATAAGATTATAGATGATGTCAATGCAATGTCATATGATAGTGATAGTGATATGACTGAAGGTAAGGCAAGACTATATGAATACACTTATTCACCTAAGAAATCAGGTGATGAAGACAATGATGACTATAAGATTGAAGGTATTGTGTTCCCTAATGATAGAGATTACTTAACAGGACTAAGACAAGGTGCGTGGTCAGGATATAGTGTAGGGTTTGACCCTAACATGTTTGCTAACGGAAAGATATCAAAAGATATGTTGACTGCTACCCATGCTCATGAGTATGACATCAGTGAGTTTTGGGGTAAGATGTCTCATGTAGGTAAGTCAACCTCTAAGAATCCTGTTGAAACATATGATGAAGACATTAAGAAATTGATTCAGAATCCTAAGAGAATTAGATATGATTTCTTACCTAATAGGATGTATGATAAACCTCGTTGGAAGGTAGGAAGTTTCTCTTTCGGTAAGAAGACAGAGGAATCAAAAAACTATGATGAGATACCATATCTACAGTCTTATCAGCACTTACGTGTGCAATCCCTAAAAAATGTACAGTTGTTGGTTGTCATTCCAGGTAATCTTGACTTATACTCAGGATATGGAGTCGATATTAAAATTCCTAAGACAAAACCAGTTGGTAGTAGGATTGAGATAGACTATAAGTATAGCGGACGCTATGTGATTTCAGGTCTACGTCATAAATATGCCAATCAAACACTCTATACTGAGTTAATGTTGTGTCGGGATTCGGTTCCAATACCTAAATAGTAACGTATAACTAGGGGTAACTTCCTATGACAACAATTGAAGCACACATAGAGCACGACAAGGCTGTATTATCTGATCCTCAAATTTCACCTCAAACAAGAAGGCATATTAAAGAGGAGCTACATGAATTAGAAGTGTATGAGCACAATCATCATGCTGAGATCGTAGCAGGAGATCATCACGATCCAAACTGTATAGAATTATTTTGTGAGATGAATCCAAGTGAGCCAGAATGCAAAGTCTTTGACGACTGAATTTGAATCCTATCTCTTAGGATTATATAATAACAAAAGACAAGCACAATCATTCCCAACCGAATTTAGTCAGGTATTCCTTCTATGGGAGAAAGTAGAAGGAGGATACCATTCTAAGCAATGGAAGAGGAGTGAAGGACCAGATAAACCATATCGGGAGAAGTATCATCGACTGGTGGAGCGTCTCCCGAATAGTATTGTTGTAGAAAACTATAATTTAGACTGGACAAGAAACGCTAATTGTGATATGATATTCACGTGGGATGGACAGTCTTGGCGTGGAAGTGTTGTTGGTAATCAATGTATTATTGCAGGTGGCATTGTGACATCTGAAGTACGTATCACCAAGGACATTTACGAAAGTAAAGACAAAGCTGTTACTCCTGGAGGACTCAAAGTTTTCGGGGGTGATGAGATGTACCGACTCAACAAAATCAAGCCATCATAGCACAGTGGTAGTGCAGGGCTTTTGTAAAGCCAAGGTCGGGGGTTCAAATCCCTCTGATGGCATATATAATTCGACTTTTAGTTCCCAAAAAGGCGGGAAAAAAACTCGGCACATTTTTTACCTCCTAGGGTTTTTCAATAAATACTTAAAAAATTTAGATTCATGACAGTCAGTACTAACAACGTTGACAATATACTTAATGAAAGTACTACCAACTTTGTAGGTAAAGATGGCTTTTATTGGTGGATTGGCGAAGTAGAGGATAATGAAGATCCACTCCATATTGGTCGTGTTAAGTGTAGGGTATTAAACTACTATACAACTCCAAAAGGTGGTACTGCTACAGAGCTAAAAACCGATGATTTGCCTTGGGCTACAGTTTTACAACCTACAGACCAAGCAGGGTCTTGGGGATTAGGTAAATCTAGTGGATGGTTGCAACCTGGTGCAATTGTCATGGGATTCTTTATGGATGGACAAGATGCTCAAATGCCTCTTGTTATGGGTGTTATGAGGTCGCATATTGGATATAAGAAGAAAAAGAAGAAGTTTATATTTTCATCACAAGAGTATCCAGACGGTGTATCACCTAATCCAGCAACTTTGCCACCTGGTGAATCTAACGTTATGGAGGATAATACTGGAGAACCTCCAGAATCCAATTCTGTCGCTATTGGTCCACAACAAGAAACAGTGGGACCAGGTAGTTTTGGAGCACCTTTTAATAATGCAAATAAGCCTGGACAAGCAGGAAGTAGCAGTAATCCCCAAAAACCAAGAAGTCCCGAAAATCCAATTCCTGCTGCTAACGGTGTAGGTGGTCCATACAAAACTATGGAATATCAGCTAGGTTACCTTTTAGAGGATGTTTCAGTATCTGCTAGTCAACTTGTAAGAAGCGATAATGGCGATTTTATCGATGTTGTCGAAGGTAAGTTGGTTACGATGGAGAAATTGACAGGAAAGATTAAAAATTACCTAGGAGCATTATTCTCTCAGGTGATTTCTGCTATGAGGATGCAATTAGACGAGTTAGTCCAAAAAATCGAAAATGAGTCATTTAAGCAATCCTTTACAGGTGTACCCAACGAAAGTTTTAAAGTTATTGAGCAAGCACTACAAGCATTATTAGGGTCGATTTGCGGATTAGATGCTCAACTTTCTTCTCTTATTTCAGCTCCAATCGCTACAATTGAGGGTTTAATTAAGAGTCAGTTAAATGGAGTCATTTCAAAAGCAGAAATGGCAACTAAAGGACTTGAAGAGACTTTAAATTCTATTACTTGTAGTGTGCAAGGAATGATTGGGAATCTTAGTGGAATTCTTAAAACAGTTAAGGGTCTAGTTTCTGGTCAAGCAGGAATTGGTAGTATTATGGAAAAGTGGGCATCAGGCACAGGTATCATGGATGAGAAATTCGATATTAACGAAATTGCTGTTCCTGGTGGAACTGGTGCTGGTGGATTATTTGCAGGTATATTAGCATTATTCTTTACTAAACTAAAACCTCAGTGTGATAGGTCGGCAAATGATGGTGGTGATAATGTAGGTTGGCAACCATTCTTTGGTACTACTAAATGTACTCCTGCTGATTTGGCTAAATTAAAGGCATTGATGGGGTCAAATAAAGGTAGTTGTGAGAATGGACAAGCAAATCAAGATGGTGGTGGAGGTTTCTTAGATTCTTTCTTAGCAGAGGCAGACCCATATTTGACTGATGCAACGAATTATGTTAGTGGTGCTTATGAAACACAAATGGGCACACCTGGTAGACAAGCAACTATTACTAAAAAGGCATCTGGGTCAACATTCCACTCAATTAAGCAAAATAATGCTCAATTAGCACAATATAAGGCAAAACAAGAAGCAAGAAGGAAAAATCCAAATATAACTGATAAAGAATTAGCAGATTTTGTAGCAGCATCTACTAAAACAGCAACTGGTGGTACCTCAGAAAGTGATGAAGGTAATATGGTTGCAGACCATTCAACTTATGCAGGTAACCATACTCTTGAAGTGCATGGTGATGAGTGTAAGACAGTTGATGGAGATTATTGTCGTACCATTGAAGGTGATTATCGTTTACATGTAACTGGTGATATGCATGTTACCGTTGGTGGAATGATGGCATTTAATGCTCAAGGAGCAGCAAAACAGGTTGATAAGAATGGTAAGTCAGGTGGTTCTGCTGGTAAAATCCAGAAACACCAAGTTTCATTCGGTAGTGACGTTGATTTACAGTTTGCTGGTAGTGGACTAAAACTCAACTTAACTAACTTTGAGTTGGGTGCTCGTGATATGGTTATTGCTGGATCTAGTTTTAAGAGCACATATAAGACACAGACATACAGTCCAGGAGAATTTACTATCAATGCTGGTAATGCTATTACCTTTAATGCTTGCTCATTAACAGAAAACTTAAATTACTTAGATCCTAAAGCACCTTCTGGTGGACGTTTCTGTAATGTAGGTGGTCCAATTAACTTTAAACAGATTAAATCATCAACTACTGAAATTCCACCTTATTCTATTACTACACCAGGTCCATATATGATGACTTGTGCTGCTGGTGGTGCTACCCATACTGTTGAGAAGGGTGGTTATACAATTGATGTTGAAGATGGTGCATACGCTTTGGATGCAAAAGTGTCAGTTACAGCAAATGCTACAGATGGTCCTATGACTCTTACAGCGAAGAAGACCATGAAACTCACTGCAAAGACTATATACTTGAATTGACTTGACACCTATGTTATACTACGAGTATCCGAAATAATCTGATGTGCGACTCACAGGTTGAAGAAATTATCATTAATTTTTCCGACAGGAGTGTTACTATCCTCTCTGATGAGGGTGAACTCAAAAGAGTGGAATGGAAATGGGATAGAGAGGGTGCCGAGGGTTTTGCAGAGACCATAGCAGGTATCGAAGCAGTCACAGAGGCAGAAATTCGGACTTATCAATTCAGCTTTTTAGAAAATGAATGAAATACAAGATGTTACTGAATCAGAAGCTTCATCTAACCTAAGTTTCCTTCTCACGATGTGTGAAAGAAATCGGACGGTTTTTAGGATTAAACGTCCTGATGGTGCAACTGCTCTCTTATGTCCTGTAGTACAATCAGGTCCACCAGTGGATCCAGAGGTCTTAAGTCAAGTCGAAGATTTTAAGCAAGGATACCTAAATAGTACACCTGATGATGCAAAGGTCGATGCTGCTCAAGAAACACGAAACACCGAGGAAAAGGGGACGCAACTGGAAGAGTAAAGCTGCCTCTGCACGATTGCGTCAAATCAGGAAATCGACGAAAATGATGATCAAACGCTTAAATGGACGAAATTAAAGACTTTTTAAGCAATAGACCTGCTCCTAGACAAGCAAATACTAGGATGGGGATATGCCAGAAGTGTGAGCACCTACAAAGACTGAGTATTTGCAGTCAATGTGGGTGTATTATGCCGATCAAGGTCAGAATTCCGTCAATGCACTGTCCTATCGGAAAATGGTAATGCTAACACCAGAAGAAAAGAAAGAGCAACTAGAAAGATACTATGATTCTATTAAGAGAGCTTCCGAACATCATAAGGAAGTAATGAAGCAACTAAATAATACGGAAGATACTAAGGATCAATGAAGACTTACAAGCAATTCATGGAAGGGAATCCTACTGCTAGGATGCTTAAGAAATCTAAAACTCAGGTAACTGGGAATATTTCTGCTGACCGTGGAGATAGTGAGTCTGGAAATCGTAGTAAGAGAAAGGGTCTTGAAAAAGATCTAAAGAAGAAGGGTATCGGGTACAAGAAAGGTGTTGGGGAATACAAGTATGGCAGTGGACAAACTGGCCGAGAGGTTTCCTATCAGACATCAAAACCTGATAAAATGTCTAAACGTAGATTTGGGAAAACAATGCGTCGTCTAGGACGCAAACACGGTCAAGAATCCGTGATAACCAAAGACAAGAGTAAACCAGCAAGATTGCACGATACTGAGTCTAAGAAACCAGGAAAATCCGTTAATTTAGGAAAATCTGCTGCTGGCAAACACCCTAAAGGTGATGGTGAGACCTCTGGTACTAAGGTACGCAGTGGTAAACTAGGCAAAACCAACAAACCTTCATATCATTATAAAAAATGACAGACTTCGATGACTCCAACTGGAGAGAAGAATACAAAGCATACACAAGTAACAAGAAGCAACTTGAGTTGTTAGAGAATGGACCTAAGAGTCTATCTCAATCTTGGATATTAGGTGCAATGCATAACAAATGGATGAAAATTAAAGGATATTCATATCCAGAACCACCTGATTGTCAATCCTCATTTAAGGAATTCAATGCAAAACATCAATGAAAAATCTGATGAGCAGAAACGTGCTGAAAACACGAAGGCCGTTGCTGACAGAAAACTTCAGTTAACACATGGTAAAAGGTGGAAAGATTTTACCAAAGATGCTCTAGCTGCTAAAGAGAGAATGAAGGCAAGAGGGGATATTCGTGTCACGAAAGCACAAAAACCATTGCGTAAAGGAGAAGTTAGAACACTAGATAAAAGAACAGGAAAATGGAAATCTAATAAAAAATGAAGAAACCGTTACACAGGTTACCGCTAGATACCTGGTTTGACGACGTACCCCATCCACATGATACAATGCCAATAGCGACAGACCCAAACGAAAATCCAAGACCAGAAGAAGAGATTGCAGATAATATAACTATGCATGAAAAAATGTATAGATTAGCTACTGAGAAGCACTCGCCTTGGGCGGGAGGTGGATCAGAAAACTTTAACCACCCTAAAACTTGACAGGTATGCTATGATTAAAAAGTATTTCGATAAGGTTGTTGCTTGGGATCGCAATTTAGCGAAGAAACTCCAAGATAAATTCAATCTAACAGACTACCAAATGCTCGTGTTATCCTTTGGTAAAGGATTAGTAATAGGAGCATTGTTGCTCTAACTTGTGATTACCATGTCTGAAGATAAGATCCGTGAGATCGTTCCTCAACTTACCTATACTAAGGAGCAAGTTGATCAACTTATAGCAGATGCACTTGAAGAAGCACGGGCAATTGATGAAGCGTCAATGCGTAAGCATAATAGAGATGCTACTATCATTTCCATGATTCTTGGATTTACATGCCTGGCATTGTTTCTTGATGGCACTCTACGATTACTTGGAATTATCCCTCCATTTATGGATATAGATATAAGTATCGTCGATAAAATTGTCGATAAAGTTGAAAGTGAAGTACTTCCACTTATACCAGATAAAGTTCGTACATACATTCCTAGACTATGACTCAAACTAAAGATGAAGGTGACTTGATAGCAGAATTGCTATGTATCACTGGTGAATTAGGCGGTACAATGGAGAGGACTCAAACACTAAATTCAGTGGGAAGAAGTTCTAAGAAAATTATTATCGAATACGAGGTAAAAACCAAGTGATGCAAGAGCAACCAACTGATTTGTATGAAGACATGGCTACACTCAACGCATTATATGGTGAGTTATGTTGGGATCACGATGATGTCTTAGATTTTAAAGCAGATTATGAAAATGACTGCATTATAATCTCGAATAAGACTCGTCATGCTAAGTAAAGATTATAGATTAAGATTGACGGTTATTGCGTGTAAGACCCGATTGAATAGAGAGGTGACTCTGGAAGATAGGATATGGGCACAGAAATTAATTGAACATAATGGTCACGCTAAAGGTATTTGGGACAGGACAGTATTTAATCCATCAGACTCATAAAAAAACCCCCTTTACAGGGGGTTTTTACGTGACTGTTTTTTTGACTTTACGTTGGATACATAAGAATTTCTTTGCAGACTCGCTTACAGTAGTTTTGCTCGTCTATACATTCAACTAAGCATTCGTAGTAGTCTTCTAATTGTTGATCTTGATGATCGGTCAATGACCAATCTGCTAGTTGGTTTTTTGAAATTGCGTTATGCATCGTTTTGTTGCTCCATACCGTTAACGTTAAACACCATAATAAAGATGGTTTGGATTCATCTTTTACCTCCTTAAGTCTACCATTATTTAGGTCAGACATCCAGGACAAAGGGTAAATTCGTAACTTCCTGTAAAGGGGTATAAATACCTTTACAAATGTGTTATACTATGTAAAAACGAGGTTTTATTATGGGAACAAAGAAACACCAGGTGAAGACACAGTGGTATTATTGGTTTTGGGGAACTGCTACAGTAGCAGTTGTAGCAGGGCAATTGTATGTCGGGAGTGGATATCGTCAGATGTCAAGATCTTTTAATCGTATTATCGATACCATTGTTATAACTATCGAAGGTAATAGTAAACAATACGATAAATACAGATTCTTAAAAAATGAAAGACAAGAAGGCCGCCAAACTAATTATTAAACGAGCCAAAGAACATCCAGATTGGTATTCGACAGACGATGTTAAGTATGCTAAGATGGTAAAGAGACGTATAAAACAAGAGAAGAAACTCCATGACCAAAGGGAACAATCCAGCACTACTGAATGAACCAGATGCTGATCCAGATGTATATACTGTGGATCATGGAATGACTACTAAAGATCTTGAGCAGAAACCTATGGAGGAAAAAAAGAGTGAAAGTTAATTATGATTATGCGAAACTTCCTAAGGAACGCATAACTGAATGCTTGAAAGAGTATATTGATGATGACTCTTATGATGCTAGAAAGGCATATGAAGAGATTTTATCCATTGCTAGGGAACTAGTAGAATACCATGAAGGGCAATCTCAGAAAGCAATGGGATTGTATGAGCACCTACTCGGTTACGGACCGATTGATTATCCGTATAAATAGACCTGTAGCCAATAGTGTATTGATTCGTGGGAACAAAAAAGATATCACAGTTAGAAACAATCTCGGATGCTAATCTGTCAGGAGAAGCAATTCTTCCTGTTGTGGTATCAGACCCATTGATTCCTAACAGAAAAGCAAAAGTAAATCAACTCTTTAAAGGTGTTGCTCAGGGTACTAAAGATGCTCCAGGTATATCCTTTGATTTGGACAGAGACACAGGTTTCTACCAGACCGCTTATGACCAATTGGGAATTTCCATAGGTGATGGTGGTTTTTATATGTCTCGTATTCTGAATAGCTCAGAATCTTCGTCATTGTATATTACTGCACTAGATGATACTGCTAACAATGCTGATATAGTCTTCGCACCTAAAGGCACAGGAGCAGTTAAAGTAACTGGTCAATTCGTAATGGCAGATGGATCTTTCGTATTGGAAGATGCTCAAGGTCCGAAAGCACGATTTGAGGTAAGTAATGTTGGTACTGGTACTAATACCAGAATTATGACATTACCTGCTATTACTTCTGGTAATGGCACAGTCCTAGTTGGTGATGATACACAACAAACGCTAAGAAACAAAACTATCTTAATAGACGAAGATAATTTTGTTCTTGTTGATGGTACGGAAGAAGCAATATTCCAGATTAACTGGGCAATTACTTCAAGCACTCGACGATCTTATTTCCTACCTGATGGTGGTACAGTAACAACAACTGCTGAACCAACAGCAACGTCTTCAACTCTAATTGATACGAAGGCAGAGCAAACTCTTCTCAGTAAGACATTAGTTAATCTAAAACTTGCTGCTGACGCTGAGGTTGCAACTAAGTATGCTATCTTTAATACGTCTGCATTAACAGCAAACAGGACAATCACAATGCCTGACCTTGCTATTACCTTAGTAGGTACTGATGCAACCCAGGTTCTACAAAACAAGAGTGTAGAAACTCTTATTTTACAAGACCCAACAACGACAACTAAGAAGATAACGTTTAGTGTTGCAAATCAAAACTCATTATCTAATGAAACATTCCAATTCCCTCTGACGAATAGTCTAAATAACTCAGGTGGAATGAATACAATTATTACTGCTCTCAGTAGTAATGACTTATATAATAAGACCCACTATGCACCTGTCTTTAAACAGACTGGTAATATAAACGGTCAAGCGACGTTAGATGTAAGCAATCTTACAGGTCCACGAACAATTAAGTTTCCAGACGCAGACGCTACATTACTGTCAACTTCAAACGTAACATTAGACGATGTTACTTTCGGTGCTGGTATTGGAGCAGCAAACCTGACTGGTCGCACTAGACAACAACAATTCTTCTTCGCAGGATCATAACTATTAAAACTCATGGCAAATCAAGGAATACTTGCACAGAATAAACAGGGGAACAGCAACGCTGTGCTGTATGAATGTGATGTTTCAACTTCTGCTTCTGCTGCATTAACAATCGCCAACGATGGCACGGGTGCAGCATATAATGTTGCCATAAAAGATTACGACCAAAACCTTGCAGTTGGAGCATCAACCTATTTGCTTCATAAAGGCGATATAATTACAGGATATAGGTTTACAGTTGGAACAGCAATTACAACTGCTGCTGGTTTAACTGGAGGGACAACCCTCACAAACATGACGAATGAAAAGACTGCTAAGTTTGAGTCTTTTTACACTCCAGCATATACGGAGATATTCGTTAAATCATTTTTGATTAGAGCAATCACACTAGAATCAACATCTGGTACATTTGCAGTTGGAGAATCATTCGTAGAAGGGTCAGGTGGTAACACTGCAACAGCAACCATCTACGCAGTAGCATCTGGGTCTGGTAGTACAATTGTTTATATTGGACCTACAACTCTAGCAGGATCTGCTAACGAGTATGCTGCTGGTGATAGTATTACAGCAAGTGGTGGTGCAACAGGTACCATTTCTACTGGTGGTATTGCTACTGGAGTAAACAGTTTCGTATTCTCAACGACAACTGCTGGTGGTACTTACGACATGTATAAAGGCACAACCTTTACACAGTTTGGAGACAGGACTTATCGTTTTAATGTTGCTGACTCAACAATGGCATCGAAAGATTTCCATGTATCTGCAACAGTTAATGGTGAGTGGGGACCTGATGGTACTGCTGGTAACTCTGATGATGGTACAGAATATACTACTGGTAAGACAACAAACGGTACTGCAGGAAGTAGTGGAGCATATGTCCAGTATAACTGGTCAGCAAATGCGTCACCTCCATCCAATATGTACTTCTATGAAGGTACTACTGGTACTGCTGCTAACTCAAGTTATGGTGGTAGTGACCGTTTGATTACTATTAGTGCAACTTATGAATATACTGAATTCTATGTTTATGACTTAGAAGGAACTTGGACAAACAGCACTGATACATTTACATTCAATGGTGTAACTTATACTGTTACTGCTCAAACAGCATCAGCATATGGTTATGTCAGAGATTATACTGGCACTGCATTGAAAGTCGTTAAGGGTAAAAACTCTATTGACTTCACTACAAGTCATGTATTCCTAGACAATCCTAAACTTGGGACTGGAGCTCGCACAGAGTGTACAATCTCTAGTATCACTACAGCAACAACTGCTGTAGAAGATAAGCATTGGATTGCTGTTGGTGTAGCACTTGGCAACAATGCGATTGCTAAAATAAATCAACTTGTTATTGGACCTGGCGAGAGACTTATCGTTAAGAATGCAACTGCTAATAACGTTGCTACTCTTGTTGGATTTGAGGATGCTTCAAGTGCATTCACAACCAGAAACTTCGATCCAGCAGCAACCGTCGCTGGTGGTAGTGGTTGATGACCAAATAAATAACTAGAAAGTAAATAGGTAATGTCACTAACTAGACTAAAGAATATTATTACGTCCCGTACGGGACGTATTATATACGTCAACCCTGATGATTTCGATGCTTCTGATGCGATTGACAACAGGGGTAACTCAGCGTTGCGTCCTTTTAAATCACTACAAAGGGCATTCCTAGAAGTAGCAAGATTTTCATATAGAGTTGGTTTGAGTAATGACGAGTTTGATGCTTTTAGTATCATGCTCTATCCTGCTGAGTATCAGATTGATAACAGACCAGGAGATGTCTTATACACAAACGTTGCTCCTATTGATGCTAACTCTAACTTAGATTTAACGTCACCAAATAACGTATTATATAAGTATAACTCTGTTGAAGGAGGAGTTATAGTCCCAAGAGGTTGTTCAGTCATTGGTACTGACCTCAGACGTACTAAGATTATTCCTAAGTATGTCCCATATCCTACAACATTACCTGCACAAGGTATTAACACAGAAGCACAGATTCCACCTCGGACAGCAATATTCAAGGTAACTGGTGGTACTTACTTCTGGCAATTCTCATTCTTTGATGGTGCTGAGGAAGGTGTATATTTCAAACCTGACTCTGTAACGACATTAGCACCTAAGTATTCACACCATAGACTCACATGTTTTGAGTTTGCTGATGGTTTGAATACACTATCAACACTTATTTCTGGTGGTACTGTACCAAATGCAGACTACTCTGCTGTACCAAACATATTAGAAAGATCAGACTTAGAGATATACTATCAGAAAGTATCTAAAGCATTCGCAACAATTCCTGATAC
>Ga0066371_10000015_pt1 | contig 37846 bp, 36 predicted proteins | sample Knorr_S15_td_DCM_FD_71214 | JGI IMG/M metagenome (GOLD analysis project Ga0066371, IMG submission 71214) | Marine microbial communities from Southern Atlantic Ocean transect - Knorr_S15_td_DCM_ad_63m_LV_B | ecosystem: Environmental > Aquatic > Marine > Oceanic | place: Southern Atlantic ocean... | reverse complement strand
AGCTCGTCTGTCAACTGTCCTGTAACTATCATTGGCTTCTCGATCGCCTGGCCCGTGTTCGGATCAATTTCTGAGGTATACACTATCTGATCATCGACTGAGAGTTGCGTTCTGCCAATTAGACTAAAGCCATCAACCTGGAATTGCATAACCTTCCTGTAGTGATCACTATTCACAATCAAGGCACAGGGGTCCCATGCTCCTGAGGTACTAAGAGCATCAGCTCCCAAAGGCTCACATCCCTCATGGGGCAGATTCTCCTGGAATCTTAGAATGACATTTACAGGTCCGAATCCATCCGGCAGGAATGAGTTTGGATCGTCTTTCAGAAGCTGTGGATTCAGAAGTAGCTGGTGATAGATTGAGCCTGCATTTGGACATAGGGTCTCGATAATTTGCCTATGGGTCCGATCTTCGAAATCGGTTCCCTCCATGATTAGAAGTACCTCGCCCCCATTCTCAAGACATCCATCCAATGCCTCTCCTAGGTCTTTCTCAACTGCAGTTCTGTTATCGTCTGTTACCTGTCCTGAGAATTCCCAAATGTCTCCTGCTTGGAGCAGGTTTGGCGTGGTACTCTGAATGCTTAGATATGTCCTAGACACTACCCAGAGACTGGTTACCGAAGAGCTACCCTGCCTGAAAGGATCTCCCGGATAAGTTACTCCAAGAGTGAAGTTCCCGAGTTCGTGGAACTCATCAATTGTTAGATTGATCTTTAATACACCATTGTTGTCTGTAATGGCCACTCCAGCAGAATTGTCCGCTGACCATGTGTAGTTGACTGGGGCGTCACGAACTGGCTGGAATGCATTATCAATCAATCTGGCCTCCAGTGTGACGTTTTGTCCCCTATACAGTCTAGGAATAGAGCTAAATTGGAAATCTGTGGTTCCTATAACTGAGACATTGACATAGGCCCCCGTTGGAGCTAATACGGATGTCTGATTGCCAGTGAAGTAGTAGTTTGAATTCGTGAAATCGGCTCTGATTCCAAATACTCCTGCGGAGTACTGTGAATACCATGTCCAGTTGTAGTCAAACTGCGCGACTCCATCGACCATGTTGGGCACTCTGGCGAAACCGGTTTCCGTCGAGCCGGCGAATACGCCATTCCCGTCGACGTCTACCTGCAGAGCCATTGGGTCATGCGGCCAAGGGACCATTGTTCTGTTCCAAACTGAGCCCACGACCCTGAGGGTCTCCCCGGTAAACATCTCAGGCACTATCTCACACCTTACCTCGCTATCTGGATCCAGGGCATCTACTGGCCCGCATGGAGGGACATTGAAATCGCCACCATTCTGCATTGCAATGAACCAATGTGTACCGTTAGATGAAAGGAAGGGCCTCAACCTAGAAGATTCTCCAGTGAGTGATTGAGGATTGCCATCCCATAGAATGGGATATGGCTTACCCAAGCTTACATCTTGGTAGTCCATGTTCGCGTTAACCAAGGAGGGAGAGTGGAATATTGCCCTCCAAGCACCGAAACTTGATCCAGTGAACTGTGTGGCATCCCAGAAGTATACTGGCCTTATCGATGGAGTGATGATATCGGCTTCTACATACATCCTATGCATTGATCTGATATTGAATGAGTCTGAGTCATCTCCTTCCAAGTATGGCCATGGGCTCTCAGTCCCCAGATCTGGCCTTGAGTACGCAGTAAAGGTATAGTCACCAATTGGTAGACTGGTTGAGGTGTAGTTGTATCTTCCAACCACATTGTGAGACTTCGAGAAGTCGTCCCATACTATTTCCTCATATCCTCCTGGTATAGCTCCGGGTCCGTTATCCATTGTAGAGTTCCATTGAACCTGCTTCCATATTCCTTGGCTTCCAGATGCCTGTACGAATGTCAGTGAAACCCATCCTCCAGCATCTGCCCTGTATCCATATCCGTACCCATCGAAGACAGTTGGATTGGTTGTGTTTCCAAATGGCCCTCCCGAGACATTGAATGAAACGGGGGCGTAGGGAAGTCTGTTGTCAAAAATACCTCTGTCCCAGTCGGCGGAATAGTGTACCTTGTAGTCAACGAAGAGTGGTTGCTCGTCGCTCCTAAAATATGTCCAAGCGACATAATCAACAGTGGTATTCGCCCTTACCTCGACCGGAATTGGCTCAGTATTGGCTCCATCGTGCACAAACATCTCTGTTACTTCGGCGAATATATTGTAGGTTGTAGATGGACCAACTTCTAGATCCTCCGGGAAGAGATATTGGCCCACTTCGAACTCCCCATTTTCATCGGTTAATACGTCGATAGTCTCCAAAGCGATTGTTCCATTGTTGGCCCATTCGATAATGACCTGCACAGGAACGTTTGGCGCCCTGGTGAATACTCCTTGATCCGGATCTAGCCAGTCTACGCTCCCATTGAACTTAGCCGGGAAGAAGGCGTCAAGCCATAGTACTGGCTCGGTGTAAAGTGTTATTCTAGTTGGTATCTTGTCATCCTCATCGGGTATTCCATCATTGTCCTGATCCCAATCTGAGCTACCATTCCAGTTTTCTTCTAGGTGATCCCAATCAACATCGGTCCTATCGTCTGCATCGTCATCATTGTCAATCGCATCGGGCCCTGTACTAGGGTCTGTTGGATTAGCGATTCCCGAGCCGTTTCCAAAGTCATCGTGATCCCATGGATTAGTAGATTCGGAGTCAAACCTTGTCGGCCATAGCATCACTTCATCCTTATCCTTCATTCCATCCGCGTCGTCATCCTCATCGATATCGTCCCTGATGCCATCATTGTCATGGTCCCAGGGAGTGATGAATGGGGTCGCTCCCGATTGTTCGATCACATTGACTAGGCCGTCTCCGTCCCAGTCATTGTCAGCCCAATTTGGAGTCCCATCGTTATCATGGTCCCATGGACTCTGCTCTTCTCCGGTAAAGCATCCCTCTAGAGTTTCCTGTATTGAATCGGGGACCCCGTTATTATCGTCATCTGGGTCTTCTCCATCTGGAATTCCATCGTTGTCATTGTCGACGTCATAATACTTGGGAGCCAGTAGGCCCTGACCCAGCAGTCCCTTGTCCCATACAGCCTGATACCATCCATCATCATCGGGGTCGGTATCTGTTCCATCATCGTCATTATCATCGCAGTTGCTACCTGTGAAGAATGACCCTGGTGTTTCCGTGTTCGCGTCGTCATCTAAGTCGTCATTGGAATCGACCTCTAGATAATCCCAAGTTCCATCGTTATCGTCATCGATATCCCAATGGTCGTAAATACCATCAAAATCATCGTCTAAGTCTGCTGTATCGTTGAACATGCACTGAGGGTCCATATTCCCTGCAACAGGGGCTCCGCAGTCATCATCGGGGTCAACGTCGTTATTGAGAAGATCAGCGATTTCGTCGGGGAACATGTTGGCGTTAGAGTCAGCCCCCCACTGGAATAGCCCCCTGTTAACACCGACAAATGCGATCCATAAGTCCCTATTATCCATAATATCGACATAGGAAACTGCTGAGCTTGGGCCTACATCCTGATTACCGTTAAAATCGAACCAGAAGCAATTCTTGTTGCATGTCCATTGGCCATTGGAGTTACTACCATTGTAAGAGCCTTGGTCCCACTGTGGATCAGGTCTAGTACTGTATGGCTTTGTGTATATGGTGCCCTGCACTTGTGTGGCTCCGAGTACGGGCCAGCCGTAGAGCCATGCTAGCTCAACCCCACAAGCAACGGGCTGGAAAGCTATTTGGAAAAATATGTAGAAGAGAGATAAGTCACACTCACCATCATTCAGGGATCCCCCGAAGGCTGGATCATTGACATCCAATCTTCCATCCGAGCCTTCGTCCTGATCCCACCAATCAGGCATTCCGTCGGCATCCATGTCAACGTCTATCCCGTTAATCAGTGAGTCCCCGTCCATATCTATATCGAAGAAGTTGTTACCGTTCCAAGGACTCCACTTCATCATTACGTGCCAGTACATCTCTGGAACAACTCCATTAGAGTCCATCGTGGTAATTCCCGTTACTGGATCGACGCTTTCTTGATATCCGTTGTATGGAAGGATGAAGTCATGGTCGTCAGCAAAGAATGGGCTGAAGTGCCAGAACTGATCCCATCTTAGTGGTTGAAGCATGGTGTATGTTGTTCCGTCATCACTTCCATCGATGACTTCTCCATCTTGGTGTGAGTATGAGTTGTCGAATTGGTCGGTGGAGTCGCTGTCTACAATGCCACAGTTCCCGTCATCGGGATCGTAAAGATCTGAGATTCCATCATTGTCGTCATCCCAATCTAGGTCATTTGATAGCCCATCCCCGTCAATATCTGTGTCGATATCATTGGCACCGTCATCTCTGAACATCGAGCCGTTCAGGTTGTGCAAGTCTGCGTCATCATCCAGATCGCAATTTTCGTCCAAGTCCAGCCAGTCGAGGACCCCATCATTGTCGTCATCGACATCTTCCCAATTGTTGAAACCGTCACCGTCCCAGTCATTGTTGCCCGTGTAGGACTTCCTCTCCGTTGTGCACCTTGGGTCCGGGTTTACTGGATTGGGGTTGTCTATACTTGGACAGTCCCAAGAAATTACGTCCTCCTCGGTGGCATTCATGAAAGGATCAAGTTCGTTGACTATTCCGTCGTTGTCTAGGTCATAGGGCAAGTCATTAGGGTCGGTTCCTGGGTTTCCAAGCAGGTTATCGGCCGGAACGGCCCCCCCTACATCTGTGTCTTTCCAGTCCCATACCAAGTCATAATCGGAGTCTATGGGCCTGTAGAGATCATCATCTAAGTCTCTATCATAATCCAACTCGCAATCTATTCCGGGCACGCCTATCGGCTGAGAATTAGGAAGATCCCCGTTGCCGTCCGAGTTGGTATCAACTTGCATACAGGAGTCTGGTATTCCGTCATTGTCGTCGTCTACATCCCACATATCCAGCAATCCATCGTTGTCGTCATCGTTGTCTGCAGAGTCAGGAGAACCATCATTGTCATTGTCGGGATCTACGAAGTTAGGAATTCCATCGCCATCGAGATCTCCATCAACTACCTGAGTGAACGTCTGACTTCTGGGGTGCCAAACCGTTCTCTCCTTTGTTACGAAGTTGAATTTGTCTGTCCCGTATATGTCTTCATTTAGATTGAATGCGTCTGGTAAGGTCTGGCTCGTCTCTGGACCAGCTGTAACTCGTCCTTCGTAGTTAGAGTCACTTGGGTCAGAGTAATCCCAGCTTCCCTGGGTTGAGAAGGTGAAAGTGAATGAGCTCCCGGGGGTTATCTCTCCACTGTCAAAAGTGCCATCGTCAGCAGTAATATTGTGCGGCTGTGAATCGTCATTCGTCCAAACAACTGTGTCGCCTTCTTCTATTGTTATCCTATCTGGATTTAATGCTCCTTCTCCAATAGAGACGGATATTACCTCGGTCTCGCCCCATTCTGACGCAGTGTCCCACAGGGAAGAGGTGGTGGTGATGTTAGTGGTGATAGTAGAATCCCATGGATGGGAATCCCAGAGGTCTTCCACACCGTCATTGTCGTCGTCAGCATCGAAGTAGTCTTGGTCTCCGTCTGAGTCAAAATCACAAGGCCAAACGAATTGGTCTATCCTACCATCGTTGTCGTCATCTTCATCGTAGGAGTCAGGGCCTGATCCATCAGTATCGTCATCAGTTACTCCATCGTTGTCGTGATCGAGCGGGTTCTGGTCCACCCTGTATCCAACCCCTACAGGCGTTCCAGTCCATGGGTGTACGGTGGTAGGTTCGACATACCGATCCATAGACACGTTTCTGGGATCCGCGCCTTGATCGTAGTCAATTGGGCCCTCAAGAATGCCATCGTTGTCGTCATCCCAGTCAAACTCATCTAGTTGTCCATCGTTATCGTGATCGAATGGGTGGGTCCCATAGCAACCATCGAACATCTCGATTAGATCGTTAATTCCATCGTTATCGTCATCCAAGTCACTTAGATCTCCGATTCCATCGTTGTCGTGATCTTCGGCATCTGTCTCTTCAAGGAAGAAAGAGTATCCTGGTTGCGTAATCAAAACAGAAGGATCTGAGACCTTCCCATAATAGGACATATGATCATGGTATGATGGATCATTGAATGCTGGATTGTTGAATGGGTTGTGTGGATACTGAGGGCCTTGATCTGCACCAGCTTGGGGCCACTCCGCCTGTCCGCTCTGCTGAAATGGCTCCCTATCCGGGGCTTCAGCCAATGATGAAGCGTGTTTCTCATCGTATGTCTCGAAATCTTGGAAAGAGTACATTTGGGTGCTGAATAACATTATTCCAATCATGAACACAGAGATGAGGGCTTTGCGACTGCTGTCACTTGAATTCCAAATTGCTTTCTCGTCTAACACGTTACCACCCGGTAACCCAGTTAGATGCTGTCTGACTTATGAACGGATACCCCGGAATGAGAAATATAGTATCAATGGAGCCTCGAAGTATCACTCGAGAAAACATCGGATTGAAATCTATCATTATAGCCGGCCATTCATGGAACGGATGCGATGGATGCTGACCTCAAAGATCCACAGAGCTACGGTCACTGGTGCCGATCTAGACTATGTTGGTTCAATCACTATAGATAGAGACCTGATGGATGCAGCAGGATTAGTGGAATGGGAAGGAGTCCATGTCCTTGACATAACAAACGGAAACCGTCTGGAGACGTATGTGATTGAGGGAAGCAGGGGGTCGGGTGAAATATGCATCAATGGTGCAGCTGCTCATCTGATAAATCCCGATGACTTGGTTATCGTACTCGCTTACTCAGGTATTGGTGAGGGTCGGATTGAGGGTCACCTACCCAAGGTGGTTCATGTGGATGAAAATAATCGAATTATTCATGATCTATGATATTGGGAACCCTTGTTAATCTCGGATGCTCTGTATAGCTGTTCCAGAAGGATTGCAGTGGCCATTTCATGGGTTAATGTCATCTTTGAAATAGATATTTTCTTGGTCCTGAGCTTGAGATCATCGCTGAATCCGTCAGCTGGTCCTACAGCGAAAATGGTATTCCTGTCAGATACTGTAACCTCTGAAATTAGCTCGGCGAGTTCCATACTCGTTAGCAGACTTCCGGACTCATCGAGAAGAATTAGTTCGGCCCCCCTTGATTCTATTTTCTGTTCGTAATCTGAGAGGCCTGTCTTATCACTGTGGACTACCAGTTCCATCCCAGCAGATGAGTTTCTGCTTGCATAATCGTCAATCAGATTCCTAGTACCACGCCCCTTCGGACGTCCATAAATGTGCACTGATACTCTTCCCATTGCCCATATTGGCATAGGAGGAGGACTTTTGTCCTTCGCAACGATGAATAGAGGGTACCTGTTGGTTAACCTGAGAACATGGGATGGTGGCCCTTTAGAAAGCGACGTCACGAAGAGGTGAATGATTCCCCTCACGTGAAGGGAGCACGTATGTGGCTCCAAGACCTAAGGGAGATTTGTGAAAGGAACTACCAGAATCCCTCAGCTGGACAGTCTTTGGTCCGAGAAATTCAAGTTGAATGGACTGATGCTAATAGACGAGGGGATCTGGATGATTCTCTCAAGCAGGGCCTAGACAGAAGGGCTTTCAGACTACTTAGGGCAGATGATGAAGAATGGCTAGGTTGGCTTGATAACGAGGGATTTTGGGAGCCAGGCTGGAAAGGTGGATTTGATACTGAGTGATTATGATGTGGTTCTGGATACTAATATTTGCTTGTGTGGGAATTGCTTGTATGTGGTACAGTAGGCATCAGCCGTTTCCTGAGATCAGTGGTAGGTTTTCTGCTCTGCTACTTACGATATCATTGCTATTGTGGCTATCTAGTACCGCCCCTAGGGAAACATCTGAAGAAATTCCAGCTATTCTAGCGGCATTGATTGGTGGACTTGGGGTGATTTTCGGTGTTAGGCACATGACAATAACCCACCACGACGTTGTTGTGGCTCCGTTCGGTGGGGTCCTTCTGTGTATAGGATCGATTAGTCTGCTTTCAGGCAGGTGGGGCGAATACGATCAAAGCGAGCAACTGGTCTCCTTCGCTCTAGCGTCGGTACTGGTCATGTTAGAGGTCTATCTGTGCTTTAGGGGGCTGGTAATCGGGGTACAAGGGATCTCCTGGTCCAAGTCGGGCCTTAGGCAAGTTAGGAGGGGTTTGCTGGAAGGGCCAAGAGGAGCAGTATCTCATTTTGAGAAATCTTGGCATTCTGAGGATCAATGGTTGACGGCTATGAGCCATGCTGCGTTGATGAAGATTCACGGCCACATTGGAAATTCCGATGAAGAGGAATATCACAATATGGAACTCGAGAAGCTAGGTGGATTGGGCGCTGTTGATGGTACTTGGGTCGAGGCGATTGAGATTGAGCTTGCTAGTCTGAAATTTCCTATGGAGAGAGAAGAGGAATGAAATTTTACGGTACGATTGTAAGCATTGGGGGGGCTCGGAGCGATTGATATGGTTCGGATAACTAAGGTTCATACTGGAGGAGGCGATGGAGGGGAGACCTCTCTTGTAGATGGCACGCGTGTCGGGAAGGAGAATCCTAGAGTAGCGATCTACGGAACAATAGATGAGGCAAATTCAGCTATAGGGATTGTCCGTTCGGAGATAATGAGATTCGGGCTGGACGTGTCTGAGCCACTCAAGGGCCGTCTTGTCGAGGCGGATCAAATGCTTGGATTAATCCAACAGGAGTTATTCGATGTAGGTGCTGAGTGCGCCTGTCCTCCGGGAGGTGTCCCAGAGCAGATGTCAGTAATTGGGACTGAAGCAGGGAGGAGATTAATCGAGGAGATGGACTACATGCTGCAGGACCTAGAGCCGTTATCATCGTTCATACTCCCAACGGGAAATCCAGTGGTTGCAAACTTGCATATGGCTCGTACTATAGTCCGAAGAGCTGAGAGAGAAGCCTGTACCCTAAGAGAAGAAATTAGGAAGGAAATAATTAGCTATCTAAATAGGCTTTCAGATCACTGTTTCGTACTTTCTCGCTGGCTTACCGGAGAAGAGGGGGAGGCACTTTGGACCCCATTAGGAAAGAGGAATTTAGGGAAAGAGTCCTGATTTTTCCATGTGATTGACAGCGGATCTGAGAAGTTCCTTCTCTTGATCGAACGTCAGCATAGACTCTGCATCAGCATAGTTCAACCAAAGGTAACTGTTGTGCTCCTCCGAAAGCTCGACCTCTACCTCATCGGTACTAGCAATGTACCAATACACCTGTTTTGTCGTCTTCCTTCCTTTTTTTCTAAAGGTATACTCGGTCCTTGATTCCCATGTAGTATCAATTTCTACTGACTTGATTCCTGTCTCCTCCTTCAGCTCCCTAGACGCTGTTTCATGATGGTTCGTGTCACCTTGCTCGACGTGTCCCTTGGGGAAACTCCAATGGCCCTGTGGGTATTGGAGAAGAAGGATAGAGTCGTAGTTGAGCAGGATGAAGCCACAGGATGTCTCCATGGGCCCCGGGGAGTCTGCATTCATACATACAGTAGGGGGGGTGCAGTCAAAATACTACTGATTAGTTGGACCAAAAGCACCTTGAGTAGATAGTTGTCGAGTCGATTCATGGATGCCGACCCGCTTTCTCTCAACATTGTAAGGATAGTCACTGACAGTGATCTAGACGGAGTGGTTACGGCGGCTATTCTGAGAAGATGGTGGCCGGATAGTGAGGTAATTTTTGGACACCCGGGTGAGCTCCGAGCCGGCCTACTCGATCACTTAATGGATAGAGGAACAGCGGTTTGTGACTTGCCCAGACACCCAGACTGCGGCTTGAGTATAGATCATCACCAGTCTAATATTCCAGTAGGCGATGAAATGGGGGTCATATCAGTTTGGAAGCCTACTCCCTCGGCCGCTAGAATAGCGTATGATCTTGTTAATGAGAGGATGGATATTTCTGATCTTGAGGAGCTATTGGAATGGGTAGACAAACTCGATGGCGGGGGAGTATCAAGAGAGGAATATCTTTCTGATGAGCCTGCAGTTTGGCTAGGTAGAGTTATTGATGTCAACGAAGGCACTGCTATGGCCGTCTTAGAAGCTCTTCAGCAGGGAATGGAGATTGAGGATATCCTTAGAGTACCTATGATATCTGCGAAGTTAGAGGAGAGGAAAGTGGAAAGAGAACTGCTGTCTACCATTATTTCAGATAGAACTCGGTTTGTGGACAGGATGGCGATTGCCAGGCTAGATGGATTGGGCATGCGATCTAATGGATATCATATCACTGCCTTTGCTGGAGATTCCTGTGATGCTTGTATAGTGATTCACGGCGATATGGGGGCATCTTTCGGAGAGGAGGGAAGGTATCCGGTTTCAGCTTCGTTCTACACGAACTCGTTCCTCCATAAAGAAGGAGGGGTGTTCGATTTGACCCAATTGGCAACATACTTCGATACGGATGGCGGGGGTCATGCAAATGCATGTGGATGTAGGATAAAGGCCCTTGAGGATGGTTTAGTTGTAGATAGAGATGCGACAGAAGAAGATGTGAAGAAAAATATCTCAAAGTGGCTCGAGCTTTGGTCAGAACGCTAGTCGTCTGACAATGGGCCGATGCTCAGTATTACATACACAGACTGAGTCAGCATGAGGAAGCCAATCAAAGACAGGACTAGTCCAGTTGGAGAGGGCAGTAGGTCCTGCAAATGGTTGCCTGAAATCCAAGCCATGGAAAGTACGACGAATGAGGAGAGTAGCACTTTCCTAGCAGATGACGAGGGGTTTTCCCATAGATCGACCCAGGGGATTAGCCCTCTTCTTCTGAATCTGAATCTGTACCATGCCACGTAGAATAGCCCCAAGGAAAGGGCCCCTGTAAGGCCCAAGGTAAAAGACTCAGAATTCCAAGGTCCACTGAAGGACTGCTTCAGAAATACTGTATTGATCAGGAGTATTGTACCAACTGCTGCGTGTATTCTCCATTCGGGCCCACTTGGCTCCTCCATGACATATCCAAGGGGCTCTAGCGCTTCAAATAAACTAAGGATATATTTTGATTGACGGCCTCAGGTCACTCAATGAAACATGGGCTCGTCTGGGAAGACACGGTTGATGAGGCACACTTGGATCTAAGATTCTGGGTACTTAGAGAAGGCCTCCCCCGGGGAACGGAGCATTATCCGGGCATAGATGATGATTCGGAGACGAAGTTTCTATGCGCTTACGAAAAGGGGGAATTGATTGGTTGCTCCACCCTTCAAATAGACGAGAGAGAGGGGTGCAGGTTCAGAATTAGGGGAATGGCGGTTTCTCCAAATCACAGGAACAGAGGGATTGGTTCCAGCATCGTACGGGGCCTTCAGAAGTATGCGTCCAGCGAAGGTAGTGGGATATGGTGTAATGCTAGAATAAGAGCAGTTCCCATGTACAAGAGATGTGGTTTTGTCGAAGTATCTGACGTTTTTGAAATTGAAGGAATAGGTTTGCATTACGACATGGAATGGAAATAATTACAATATTATCTAAAAAATCTGAACGAACATTATGATTATTAGCCTTGCTTAAGATGGTTTGAATAATGTTTGATAGGATTAAATCTACACCTGCAAAAATATGTCTGATAGTGAGTGCCCTTGTAACAATTGTTTACTCGATGAATTTCATGCTCTTCGCTGATTGTTATGTAACGGGGGGAGACGGTTGCTTCACTCTTGGTTTCACCAATGAAACCACTGCTGGAATGCTTTCTTACGGAAATGGAGGTCCTGAAACGGCTTTCAATGGGGTACTGATGTTTGGCGTGTTCATGTCCACAATGCTAATTCTAAATGAGGGAGCGAAGGGGATGTGGAAGATCATGATTCCAGTGATTATTGGATTCGTTGTCATGTCCGCGGCAATGTGGGCTTACTGGGGAGACTTGGACTCCTCAACGACTCCAAAATACATTGCTCCTGTAACTACTGCGATATACATAGCGGCCTACTTCCTATTGAAGGCTGAGGACGAAGTAGACGATGGAATTTCTGAGTTCAAGATGGGTTTGAATATAGATGACAAGCCATCACTTGTAGCTATGATGCTAGTGGTTGTCATGGGGATTTGGTACAGCTTCATGTCCCTTGTAATGCCCGAAGATAGGATAGAGGCATTTGGTCTAGGAGAGGCAAGTCAGGAAATGCTTGACGCTGGACTGGGCGCTCCGTCAACGGTGACGGTGGCCGTAAGTGGTTCTCTATTCCTAGTCTATACCATCTGGACTGCGATGGTGGTTTTGGACGGTGCAAAGGGAAAGTGGTCAATATTGCATCCAGGGATTTTCTTCCTAATCACAGCAACAATTTCGACTTACATGGGACTGGTAGATAACGTGGGAGAGATATCGAGACCTGTCTCAGATCAATCTGTTCTAGACAGTGTTGCAGGGCCTCTTGCGATGCTTTTGGTATTGTTCGCCTACTACCGAATGAGGGATGAAGGAGTTGAAGATGGTATGACTGGTTATGGAGCTGGGATGGAGGAGCTCACTCCAAACGCTTTCAATATCTTTGTCATCACTGTGACATTGATCGTTGGACTGGTTTTCACTGCTAACGTAATGATGTAGTAATTAGTTGGAGCACGGACCGGGATTTGCACCCGGGTCCAGGGATCTGCAATCCCTTGCATAGCTACTCTGCCATCCGTGCCGCGTGCTCGGGACCTCCCCTCCTCTCTTGAAGGCTATCCGAGATTCGGCATACCTTCATGGTCGTCCTACGAGTCGGAGATACATGCCAGACATTTCTGCAAGGTTCGAGGGGCTCGGTGTTGGCTTCGCACCATATCTCCAACCACCAGGACCCGAAATAGTAAGATGGACCGTGGGAGAGCCGGGTTTTGCTACTCCAAGGGAAATTCTAGACGTTGCTATTGGAGAGCTTGAGGCTGGCAATACAAAGTATACCAGAGGAGCGGGATCTATGGAATTGTGTCAAGGGGTTGCAGATTATCTATCGAAGCACCATGAGATTGAGGTCTCAGCTGAGGACGTAGTAGTTACGCCCGGAGCTAAGCAAGCAATGCTATACTCTTTCCTAATCACTACTATGCCGGGGGATGAGGCTATTCTCTTGGCCCCATCTTGGGCCTCATACGAACCTATGCTGGAGTTTATCGGTGCAAAACCCATTCATGTCCCAGTCAGAAAGGACAATTTTCATCCTGATCTAGAGGCTATCAGAAATGCTGTTACAGCTAGGACCAAGATGATTCTGATCAACTCTCCTTGCAACCCAACGGGTGCAGTCTTCACCCCCGATGAGATTCAGGGAATCTTGGATATCGCTATTGAGAATGACTTGTGGATCGTTTCGGATGAAATCTATTCCCGCATGGTTTGGGTGGATTGGCCGCATGTTTCACCTGCTTCGCTACCAGGCGGAATGGAGAGAACAATAGTGGTGAATGGATGGTCTAAATCATGGGCGATGACTGGAATGAGGTTGGGTTTCCTTACTGGCCCACCTAAAGTAGTAAAGGCGGCAATAAAAAGTCAGGCGAATTCTGCCTCACACGTTCCTACATTCATGATGGAGGCAGCAAGAGTGGCACTGGGGTGCGATGACTCTGTTGAGGAATTCAACGAGGAATACAAGAAGAGGAGGGAGATTATGAAAAGGGGCCTTTCAGAGCTTCCTGGGGTCAGGGTTGTTGATCCTGAAGGGGCATTCTACATATTTGCAGATATTACGGGGACTGGGATGACTGATACTGAATTTGCTGACGGGGCATTGGAAGCGGGAGTCCAGCTAATTCCTGCTTCATTGATTACCGGTGGCGAGGGTTTCATCAGGGTATCCTATGCTACTAATGAAGAAGCCATACATGAGGGGCTTCGGAGATTAAGGTCGTGGCTGGCCTAGTCGAGAGCTTGAAATCCCATATCCATACGAGTGTGCATGGAAGGCGGAGGGCCGCGAGGCAGTCATGTACTACTCGATTACGTGAATTACTCATCACCCGTAGAAAATGAGGGGGAGTGGATGCTGGATCTAATGAGGGAGAGTGTTAGAAGATGTGGAATCAGGGAGGTACACTCACATGTGGAGATTTTTGATGGTGTTTTGAGCCCCCCTGGTTATGCGGCAGTGGTACTAATTGACGAAAGTCATGTCACAGCGCATTGCTATTCGGATAGTGGATTGCTTGCAATAGATGTTTTCACTTGTGGCAATCATAACCCAGATGATGTAGTGCAAATGGTTCATGAGACGGTGACTTCTGAGATTGGCGCCATAGTGCTTGAAAGAAGGCAGAGGATAGATAGATTTTAGGAGGCATTAGATGAGTGTCAAGGATTTTATCACAGAGCATTTCCATCACTTCAATGCTGGAGAGCTAGCACGATGTGGGGAGTCTTTGGGGAAGTTTCTGGAAGATGGTGGCAGGCTAATTGTTACCTTGGCCGGTGCGATGTCTACTGCTCAGATAGGAAGAAGTCTCGGGCCGGCCATTAAGTCGCAAAAGGTACATGCAATTTGTTGTACTGGTGCTAATCTCGAGGAAGAGCTGTTCAGTCTGGTTTCTAGGTCAGAATATGAGGACTTACATAACTGGAGAGAGCTCGGTCCTGCCGATGAGGAGGAGCTACGTAATAGAGGGATGAACAGAGTAACTGATGTGGCAATTCCAGAAGATGTCTTCAGGGATGTGGAGAATCATCTGATCTCTCTATGGGAAGATGCTGAGGTGGCAGGCGACAGTAGGTTTCCTCATGAATACCTATACGATATCATCCTACATGGAGATATAGATTTTGATGGTGATACTGAAAAATCGTGGCTGGCAGCAGCTGCAGACGCTAATCTCCCTATTTTTACCCCAGGTTGGGAGGATTCCACTCTAGCGAATATACTAGCAGCCAGAATACTGGACAGGTCGGTACGAGACTCGTCGATTGTCAAGGGGGGATTGGAAGCAATGCAGTCACTCGCTGACTGGTACAGAGAGGACGATTCTCCCACGGGGATTCTTCAGGTCGGGGGGGGAATTGCTGGAGACTTCGCTATTTCTGTCGTTCCCATGCTGAGGCAGGATGTCGGAATAGACATCCCAAGATGGGCATGGTTTGCACAGATTTCTGAATCTAGAGCGTCTTACGGAGGTTACTCTGGTGCACCTCCTTCTGAGAAGATAAGCTGGGATAAGCTAGATCTAGAGACTCCAAAATTTGTTATTGAGTCGGATGCAACGATTGTTTTGCCACTGCTGCTGTCAATGCTAGAATAGCTTCGAGTATTCACTACACTTCTCTGAAATCCTCAATAATTGATTGTATTTTGAGGTTCTGTCACTTCTTGCTGGTGCCCCGGTCTTGATTTGACCTGCATCTGTTCCTACGGCTATATCAGCGATAATGGAGTCTGCAGTTTCACCAGAACGATGGCTGATGATAGTTCCAAAACCGGCAGCCTTAGCCATAGCTATGACCACTAGCGTTTCAGTAACCGTTCCTATTTGATTGAGTTTGACTAGAATAGCATTAGATGCACCTGTTTCGATACCTTTGGCGAGACGATCAGGATTAGTAACATAGAGATCGTCGCCTACGATCTGCACTCTATGGCCCTCCCTCTGAGTAAATTTGACCCAAGAATCCCAGTCGTCTTCACCAAACGGGTCTTCAATAGAGACTATGGGGTAGTCATTAAGCCATGATGAGTAAAGATCTCCTAGCTCAAAGCCATTCATTACCTTCCCGTCGATATGATATCCATCCTCATGGAAAAATTCCTGGCTAGCTACATCCAGCGCAATTGATACTTGCTTTCCTGGTTCATATCCAGCCGCGATGATTGCCTCGACAACATGACGTAGGCCGTCCTCGTTACAGGGGAGGTCTGGAGCAAAGCCCCCCTCATCGCCAACGCCTCCTAGTAATTCCGCATCCTTCAGAACGGAACGAAGTGAATGATAAATCTCCACTCCTGCACGTAGGGATTCTGCATATGATTCAAAGCCGTGTGGAACTATCATAAATTCCTGAACATCTACATTCGAGTTTGCGTGTGCTCCACCGTTGAGGATATTCATCAGGGGAACGGGGATGGATGCTTTGCCATCTGACAGGTGTTGCCAGATTTCTCCATTTCCGACGGTGGCTCTCAGGCAAGCCATAGATGCACCTAGCATTGCATTAGCACCGATTTTACTCTTATTATTGGTTGAGTCTACAGTCATCATTGCAGTATCAACAATTCCTTGATCGCTGGCGTCCAGCCCTACAAGAGCATCTGCAATAGGCCCGTTGACGTTTGCAATCGCCTTATCGACACCCTTTCCACCCCATCGATTACCACCATCGCGCAGTTCCACAGCTTCATGACGCCCTGTGCTAGCTCCCGAGGGAACCATTGCTCGACCTAGAGTTCCATCTTCTGTTAAGCAGTCCACCTCGACGGTCGGGTTGCCTCTGGAATCCAAAACCATCCTTCCATGAATTCGCGAAATGCGGGTTCCCATGTGCCGTGGACTTGAAGGCATCTTCTCAATATTGTCCTAAAATTAGAATTTTAAAAAGAAAAAAATTGGTAAATCTCATTCCTTCGAATTACTCATTCAACCAACTCAGCCAACGGGAGACTTTGGTCTGAACATCGGGGACCTCCATCTCAGATCTACAGCATGCCTCCCAGCAAAGTTGCTCTCCTTTGGGGGAAATAGAGAAAAGCTCGGCTCTGAATAATACTCCGTCGTGTTCTGAACAGTCACATCTATTGTCATCAACAAAACAGTGCAGTAGGTGTTTTGGATAGTGGTGCATCTTTCCAGAGGCGGGGCAGCAGAGCATCAAACTTCTATCGAAGAAGACGAGAGACTGGCCAGTCTCACTATCTACCTCATGGCCCACTATCCTAGTTCTGTTGAGAAGAGTAGCAACATCTACATTATACCAAGTAGAATATGAGGGAGACAGGCCGAGAGAGGAGACCTCATCGAGATACTCTTGTCTGCGGAGAAGGTGTATCGCCTCTTCGCCCGTCACGAATCACCAAATAAGGGGGTCCCATTTGAACACACCCTATTTGATTAATTACTGAAATATACGAATATAGGATTTTTTTTAGATATAATTTTCTTAAATCAGTAGAATAAATACAAATAGTATCTTGAATGCGGATAAATACAGTATGAAAGTAGATTCACTAGATAGATCGATTCTGAGTGTTCTACGAGACTCCGGTAGAGCTTCGTTCGTTGAAATCGCGGAGAGAGTGGGAGTAACAGAGAGAACAATCAGGACCCGAATGAAGAGATTAGAAGAGGACGGTGTCATCAGAGGCTACACCATCAGAGAGACTGGAATCGGCCTTACTGCATTGATCAGAATGAAGGTCGGGCCCGGGACTGAGATTGGTTCTCTTGCTGGAGAGTTCGCGAGTTGGGAGGGTGTTGAGAGCGTGTATGAAATTAGTGGGGATGCAGATTTAATTGCCGTGGTTCATGTAGACGATACCGTTGGACTCAGAGAGATGCTGGATAAAATGTGGCTGACTGCGCCTGCTGAAATCAGTTCTACTCAAACTGAGTTGGTCTTGGAGCAGTACTGATCAAATCTTCCACTTCACAGAGCATCCGATGCTTTGTGTTCGTGGATTGGAAATTTCTCTTCCATTGATGTATTCATCAATGGCGTCAGAAAGATCCGTAGTAGTTGCATGGGAGGGGTCTCTTGGGGAGTCATCCATTCTCCCCCTGTAAACTATCACGCCTGATGAAGAAACAAGATAGAACTCAGGAGTTCTCTCTGCCCCATAAGAGGTCGCTACAATCTGATCTTCATCGTGGAGATATGGGTATGTCATCCCCCTCTTAGCCCTCTTTACCATATTGTCCCATGAGTCGGCCTCATACTTCACGGGATCATTGGAGTTTATCCCGACAAAGCCCAGACCACTCTTTCTGGACTTCTCGGCAATCTCCTCAATACGTCCCTCTGATCCGACGACATAAGGGCAGTGATTGCAAGTGAACATGATTACCCCCCCTTTGTCTCCCAGTGTTTGAGAAAGTGAGACTTGGGTTCCCCCTGAGCCATCATTGGCGTTTGGGAGATTGAATTCTGGGGCTGTAGTTCCTGGTTCGATAGATTCGGCCATACCCCTGCGCATGGAAGGAGGCCGTTCAATCCTCCGGCTGCAAGACTCTGGCTGCAGGCTGTGTTTTTCCCTTGGCCTCCTCGAGCCTCCTCCTTGCCAGTCTGTGTTGTGGATCTATGTCCAAAACCTTCCTCCAAGCATTGGCCGCGGCTTCTGAGTCTCCTCTCTCGTGTAGGATTGCAGCAATCATAAGCCTGGCATCCAAGTGCTTCTGATCATTTCTGGATGCACTTTCGAAGTCAGAAAGTGCTTCCTGCCCCCTTCCGAAGTCGAGATAGAGCAGCCCCCTCTGATACCATGCATCGGAATTGGTAGGATCTACTCTCAGAGCGGAGTTGAGTGGTCTCTCGGCCTGTTCGGCCTTATCCATGGCAATCAGACAGGTCCCCAGATGGACCAATGCCATTACATGCTCATCCCTGCGATCAAGAATCCTTCTAAGTTCAGCCTCGGCCTCCTTCCAATCTCCGAGATTCATCAGGACTTCTGCCCTTCTCTGGCGAGCTATAAGTAGTGTTGGAGAAGTTGAGATCAGATAGTCGGCGTCATCCAGAGATGAGTCAAGATCTCCCTTCAGTAAAGAAGCTGAACACCTATTGAGTCTTGCTCGTATGTGATTTGGGTCTGTGTTCAGAACCTTAGAGAAAAGTGTCTGAGCCTCTGTCAATCGACCTTGCTTAGCTGCGATTAGTCCTCTGATAAACGGAACAATCGGGTGATCGTGTAGATGCGTAGCAGCCTCTGCAACATGAGTATTGGCTTGATCTAGCTTCCCCTGTTCGATGCATAGGTGTGCTTCCTCAATAGGGATTGAAGTATGCTCTGGGATGAGTCTCCTAGCCCTTACTAAGGCGACTTCGGCCTCATTGAGGGATCCTTGATACCTTAGTGCCCTAGACCTGCCTAACCAAGCAAGGCCGTTTTCTCTGTCGTGATCTATTGCTGCATCAAATGAGATCAGGGAATCAATCAGAAGTATTTGATCGTGGGATCCATAGTCATCCCTGTATTGCTCGGCATCATGCAGGTGCAGCCTTCCCTCCATTACATGCATATGTGCGCTATCCCAGCACTGAGGGGGGGCATCGCTGAGAGCTTCCTTCGCCCATTCTATTGAGCCAGCCTTCAGGAGGACCAAGCTGAGTCTTGCTCTAGCTTGGGCATCTTCGGGAGTGACCTCGATATGTTCCTCTAACACTGCACGAGCGGCGTCGAGTCTGCCTTCATTCTCTAGAATCTCAGACTCCATTATTACACCGTACTCGCCCAAGGCAGTAGCTCTTCTAATACTCCTTATTGCCTCCTTAGAGTTGCCCTCTCCTGCTGCCAAGATCCTTGCATGAAGCATCCAAGCTGGGCCGCTCTCGTCATCCATTTCTATTGCGGATGTTATCGCTTCCATAGCTGCTCCGGCTTCTCCCAGAAGAAGTAGCTTGGCGGCCCTCTCAATCAATAGAGGGGCATCAGAGGGATCTAGATTAGAAGTAGGTCCTGTAATCCTCGATTCCTTAGCCCTCAAAGCGATTTCAGAGAGTCTTGCTGAGTCCTCGGTCTCCTCGAGAGGCTGTCCCAATGCGATCAGCCTGGTCTTATTCCTGATGTACCTATCATCATCGGTCCCTACGAGTATGGAGGCTTGTTCCGCCAACGCCTCGACATCGTCTGGATCAGTTGCAAGAAGCCTTTCCAAAGTCCTGTCTAGGGGCTCTAACTCTCCTGATTCTCTCTGGATCCTTGCCAGTGAGCGAAGCGACGAGGAGTCTTCTGGATCCATCAAGTTGGCCATTCGATAGCAATCGGCGGCTCTAGAGGTCCTTGTTGAGGCATGGAAAAGCCCCCCGAGTATTCTTTGCTCACTGCCATTTAGTTCCAGATCTTCTGCCTTCATCTCGGCTTCGGTCAAAATCGCATCGAGCCTCTCGACCAGAGGCAGCAAGCCAGGCAGTATGGAGTCATTATCATTTGAATTGCCATCATGCTTCTCAATAATCGACTTAGCTGCATGAGTGGCTATTGCACATGACTCGCTAGAGCTAACCGCGACCCCTTGATCGAATAGTAAATTCTCAGCACTCTCGAGTTTTCGATGAACATCCAATAATTTTCGAACTTCAGGGGTCTCTCCGAGAATCGTATCGACTCCTCTGGATAGAAGATCGAGTCTCTGGGTTGTGTCAGTAAGATTTGATTGTAGACTCCCCATTCTACTCATCATTCTGTCTCTATGGTTCAGTACCGCTCTATGCCTTAGCCAAAGTGCGAGAACTGTCACTCCCAGTATCCCGTACAGAGCTAAGATACCGGTCGTGGTCTGATCCATTGGGTAGAGCGGAACTACTGGACTTTTGATGCCTTCTGCTGGTGGACATGTCCAAACGTACATTCTGAACGGGACTTCGTCCCGCCGTGGACCATTACCTCAGAGGTCTTCAGCCGAGTATGCCTGGACGTTTCCCTTGCGTGTAACTCCGCCGACAGAGGTCCCCAGTACATTCTCTATCCCAGCTCCAGATGCTAGCTCAAATATCCTGTCGTTAATCTTTCCAGCGAATACCAATCCTGTAGCCCCATCTGCTTCTGCCATTGCTGAAGCCAATGCTCTAGCACCAATTGGGTCTGATCCGGATCCATCTTCCATTATGATCACCGCATTGTTCTTCTTCAATCCGTCCAAGTGAGCTGCCCAGTCCTTGACATGGTCAGGTGCTACCAATGACTCGCTTCCCCTTCCAACTGATTTGTCGTCCTCCTTGTTCAGCTCTGACTGGATTCTAGCTACAGCTTTGCTAGCTGCTTCCTTCTGCTGGAGGTGCTTGGTGATGACCTTCCCCTCCAAGTGCTCAACTTCCCTGCTTTGGGGCGCCATTGCAACATGCGTTAGTGACTTGCCGAGCTGCCCATTGATTTCCATCAGGAGGAGCTTTCCTCCTCTGTCTCCGTCGATGAAGGCCGTTACTCCCTTCTTGCTCTTTGCCAGCTCTACCAATTCTGGCTTAATTCCAGATCCCATGGTGGCTATGGAGTTCTTTATTCCGAACTTAAGCAGGTTCCTGACATCGTTCCTTCCTTCGACAATGATTATTGCCTCAGATTCAGTGACGTTTGGCCCTGCTGTCATTCCATGATACTCGGTTTCCTTGTCCAAGGTCAAAACCGCCCTGACCTCCTCTAGGATATTCTTCGAGTCATCGACACCTGAATTGACCATCTTGAGCAACAGTTGCTTTCCTCTCTCGATCACATGATCCCTCTTCGATGATTGTTGGTTCTCGATCATCTTGACTTTGATTACAGCCTTGCATGGCCCTATCCTATCTATCGTTTCCAGAGCTGCTCCTATTACAGCCGTGCTGACTTGGTCCAAGGACGAAGATACGAGAATCTCTCCCTGTACCTTGCCTTTATTCTGATGCAGGACTACATCGACGTGCCCTATTCTGCCCGTTCTCTGTAGTTTCCTGAGTTGCAGCGACTCTCCTAACAGACCTTCGGTCTGCCCGAAAATCGCACCGACCACGTCCTTCCTCTGGACGTTTCCATCCGTTCGGATGGTAGCGTGTATGACATACTTTCCTTCTTGTGACATATTTTCATTTCTCCTTCGCTATCGGGCCCACTCTAGGGGCCTCGTTCCAGTAGCCGAAATATCGGCAGTGATGGGTGCGTTGCACCCTCGAGTAGGCCTAAGCTTAACCCGTCCGACTGCTTCATCATTCATGAACGCTCCTGAAGTGGCTATGTCTTGGGGCCATGAATATAGAGTCTTAAATGGCCACAGAGTCTTTTCATAAGCGAAGTGGATATGTGCTAGTTATCATCCGCATCACTGTGCCGGGCCGTCTTCTTCCTTCCGAAGACCCGATTGCCGAGAGTGTTCTGGAGTGGACCATTATGAGAGACTCCAGAGATATCCGACAGCTGATGGTATGGATGGAAGAGTCCGAAGGGAGGAAAGAAAGATCCATATTCATGAATAGGGCGTTGGATCTAATGGACGAAATACAATATGCTCTGAGCAGGCTTGATGAGTTGAGGTGAGGGTTTGCGTTCCCTGATACTGGCTGGAGGAAAGTCTACACGAATGGGCAGAGACAAATGTCTAATCGAAATTGGAGGAGTTGCTTGTATACAGAGGGTGGCCATGGCCTTAGCGGAGGCTGGTTTGGAGCCGATTAGGATTTCAGTAGAGTCCCCCGAGCATATGGAGGAATACGGTAGGGTGATCGATTCGAGTCTCCAAGTAGAGTGGGTGGTGGATTCGTTCCCGAATGCAGGACCCATTGAGGCTATTCTGGACGCCCTCACCGATCCTTTCTGCAACAATCCGCTGCAGATTACGCCGGTCGATGTCCCGTGGCTAGAGGCCGAAATCCTCGTAGATCTAGAGAATAGGATAGGTAGCCATGCGATTGCCATGCCTATTAGCTCAGGGGTTTTGCATCCACTTCTTTCCCTTGTGAGGCCTGAAGTAGCAGAATACATCGGTGCAGATAGAAGGCCTCTGAGGGATCAGTTCTCTGAAATTAGTCATGTCCTGGTAGAGGTCAATGGAAGATCGGTAAAGAACATCAACAGGCCCGAAGATCTATGTTGATATCCTTCCCGAGGATATGTCGTCTAAGACCTTCGGATAAAGCTCATGCTCTACAGCCTTGATCCTCTGCGTCAGTGTTTCGACAGTGTCGCCGGGCAGAACTGGTACGGATCTCTGTTCGATTATAGTGCCTGTGTCTACCCCCTCATCGACGAAGTGGACTGTGCAACCGGACACTTTGACCCTGGCATTGATGGCGTCTCTCTGGGCATGTGCACCGGGAAATTCGGGTAGCAAGGATGGATGGATGTTTACCAGTCTTCCTTTCCATTCGGCGACGAATGTGGGAGTGAGGATTCTCATGTATCCACTGAGGACAACCATCTCAATATCGTTTGAGACAAGTGCTTCCATAATCCTGTCCTCGTGCTCCTTTCTTCTTTCCAGGCCCTTCAAATCTTGCGAAAGGGGAATCGCTAGATTATGAATCTCCAAATCGGATGCATGACTCAGTCCCCCGGCTGATTTTAAATCGGAAATCACCAGAGATGTAACGTGATTTCTTGGTCCATCTGATTGGTATCTAAGAAGGGCCCGTAAACCGGATCCCCCTCCTGAGATCAAAACCGCTAGCCTGAGGGGGTCCTCTGGAGACGCGATTCTAGGGAGCAAGTAATCTCCACTCATGTGCCTCTGAGATAGAACTCGGGTTTCATGTTAGTGATGAGTGCCTTCATAGGAATTTACAGGGGTCTGAACTTAAAGTACAAACCTCTCGGAGGAACGGGGACAGTATGGAAAGGCTCGAGACAGTAGACGAGATAGTGGAGAAGTACTCCATTTCAAGCAGTCCTTCGAAGAGCAGATTCTACACCGGACTTGGTGCCTTATTTGTCGCCTTCGCAATAATAGGAATATGGATACCCGGATGGCCGACTGTATCTTGGGCCGTACCAGCTGCTTACTTCTTCTCTTTATCCAGCGAGGGACTATTCAGATGGACTTTGACCAACCACTACTTCGGACCGGCAATCTTCGAATACTATGCAACAGGGAAGACCATTCCGAGACATGCAAAGTATGGAGTTGTCGCCCTAATCGCAGTCATGGCTTCCGTATCTTCGTACTTTGTTTGGGCGGTTTCGACCAAGGGAAGTGGTTCTTTGTCTGATCCGTCTTCCTGGGACGGCGCGGATCCCGGATTTGGAGCGGCAACGGTATTGGTAGCTGGCCTGATTGGGATATGGTACGTTGGTTTCAGGGTGCCCACCAGAAATTAGCGGCATTTCCCATAAAACACGCTTTTATTAGCTCACGGGAGTGAGTTGTGTTATGGTTATGGAATGTAACATAGATGCAAGAGGAAAGGCTCTCAGGCTTTTCGGAGGAATGGCTTCCATAATTGCTGGCTTCGGGATAGCCTCCGCTGCTCACTTCGATTTCGTCGATATTCCCTACCTATGGTATGCCTCTGCCGGTCTCTTGGCAGGAGGTGCCTTGGGGGTGTTTGAGGGATGGTCTGGATGGTGCGTGGCAAGAGCAATGGGATTCTGGACTCCAATATGATACCATGAAACGCTCTTTACTCTGGACATATACAGAATAATTTCAATTGGTACTCTCGCTGAGGCCTGAGTAATGTTACCTCTCAAGGGGATTAGAGTCCTCGATTTATCAAGAATTCTTGCAGGACCTCATGCGGCACAATCACTATTCGATTTGGGCGCTGAAGTAATCAAAGTTGAGGCTCCCTGGGGAGATGACTCACGGACATGGGGGCCCCCATTCCAATCGGGATTCGATGGAGCAGAGGTGGCCTCTTACTTCCTATCATGCAACCGGGGCAAGGAGATAGTATTCGCGAATCTGAAGGAGGAGAGGTCTAAGGTTCTGGAATTGATGAATTCGGTGGATGTTGTGATTGAGAATTTCAGGCCGGGTACCTTTGAACGCCTGTTGGGCCCTGTTAGATCTGATCTCATTGTTTGCAGTATATCCGGATATGGGCAGACCGGGCCAAGAAGGGATGAGCCGGCATTCGACCTTACGATGCAGGCTAGAACTGGTATAATGTCAGTGACAGGTGAAGATGGAGGCCCCCCCGCTAAGGTCGGTGTCGCATGGATAGACGTGATGACTGGGATGAATGCCGTCAGTTCGATACTTGCGTGCCTACTTCGACGAGAGAGGTCGGGTATTGGTGCTAGAATAGACATCTCACTATGGGACACCGCAATTTCGTCTCTGGTAAATCAGGCCCATAATGCGCTTATGGGGGTAGAGGGGAAGAGAATGGGGAGCAGTCATCCAAATCTTGTCCCATACAGGGCTTTTCGTGCGATTGATGGTTGGTTCGCGATAGGTGTTGGGACTGGTGGCCAATGGGAGAAGCTCAATGAGGCTCTGTCTCTGGACGCTCCTACGTCCTGGAATGAAAATAGTGTGAGGATTGAGGAGCGTGATCAGGTAGAGGGGATGGTTCAGAGCTCGGTTGGAAGACTGACCAGATCCGAGTTGGAGAGGCTTCTGGTGGGAGTGCCCTGTGCGCCAGTCAATACAATATTGGAAGCATTGGGAGACCCGCAATCAATATCTCGTGGCAACGTGGTGGATTACAGTGGGGTCTCTACCTTGGCTAGTCCATTCAGATTCATTTCTCAGTGAAGGAACAATCTCGTGCCAGTGAACAGCATTGAGATCCCATGCTCATTGGCGGCATCTATTGAGTCTTGATCCCTCACTGATCCGCCGGGTTGAACCACGCTAGAGACGCCAATGTCATTGGCTGAGTCTATCCCATCCCTAAATGGGAAGAAGGCATCAGACACCATCATAGATCCCCTCGCTCTAACTCCCGCTCTTCTAGAGGCTATTCTGACTGCTTCCACTCTGCTGGTCTGCCCAGGCCCTACTCCTACGGTAGCGAGGCCGGTGGGAGTCTCGGAGACTAGGATAATGGCATTTGACTTGACTTCTGAGAGAACGGCACATCCGAATCTTGCTAGAGAGAAGTCTTTCTCGTCCATCTGCCTCTCAGTTACGCATTTTGCATTGTCCCAATCAACTGCAGGTGGGCCCTGTGCCTGTGCAAGCCAGCCACCACTAACCTGTCTCAACGAGAGAGCTGTTTGTCTGGGTCCCATGTGCTGAAGAGTTAGCATCCTGCGATTCTTCTTCGAGGACAGGGCGGCCAAGGCCTCTGGGTGGTATCCAGGAGCTATCATACACTCGAAGAAGTGATCGCCAATAGCATCTGCAGTAGATGGTTCTACCTCTTTAGTGAAAGCGATGACGCATCCGAAGGCGCTCTCGGGATCGCTTGCAAGGGCATTTTTCCATGCTTCAGACTGAGTTAAGTCGACAGCTGCACCACACGGATTTGTGTGCTTGATAACCACGCATCCATGTTGGTGATCGGAGCATGAGTGGATGATATTCCGAGCGAGTCTTAGTGCCCCGTCCAAGTCTAGGTAGTTGTTGTAAGAAAGTGGTTTTCCTCCATGCTGAACCGCGGACGCAAGGCCGGTGGGTTCTCCTGCTTCGGGATAGAATGACGCTGGCTGATGCGGATTCTCTCCGTATCTCAGAGGGTTTTCTCCACCTGTAGCCATATTAATCATTGAGGGGGTTTTTGCACCTCTAAACCTACTCTCGAGCTCATTCGAAACAGCTGTGTCGTAAGCCGCAGTACTCTGGAATGCCTCCAACGCCAGTTTTGCTCTTTCCTCCATTCCGATGGCTGCCGGGCCACCTCCTGCTTCGCTTAGTTTGATAATGACCTCTTCATATTGAGAAGGGGATGTTAGCACAATGACGTCCTTGTGGTTCTTGGCAGCTGATCGCACCATAGTTGGGCCCCCTATGTCAATCATCTCAATTAGTTCCGCATTGGTTGCCGGAGGGTCTCTGGCTGCTGTTTCAACAAAAGGGTACAGATTGACGCACACTAGATCAATTGGCCCGTATCCCAGCTCATTGAGGGTCTTCATGTCATCTAGTCTGTCCCTTCTGGCGAGAATACCTCCGTGTACAGCCGGATGGAGGGTCTTGACCCTGCCATCGAATACCTCAGGATGGCCAGTAGCTTCACTGACATCAATCACTGGGATGCCCGCTGACCTTAGTTTCCGGGCCGTTCCCCCAGTGGACAGAATCTGCCATCCCATACTGGAAAGTGCGCTGGAGAGTTCCTCGACTCCTTCCTTATGCCAAACGCTGATCAGTGCTCGCGGCTGTTCCATGGAGAGGCATGCGGGCGCGGAACTTGAAGCATTCTATGCCTAGTCCCCTCTGGCAGAGACGACTTGGTCAATCCTGAGCATGCTTATCGCGGTCTCTGTAGCGGTCTCTAGTGAATCTGAAATCACTGATTTGGGATGCCAGACACCATCAACAGATGATATATCGCCATCCTTGTTGATTCCGACACAATTACCATTTCTAGCCTCGGAACGGAGATTGAGGACCTTATCAAGTGGGTTCTGACCCGAGTTCTCAGCGAGAACCGCGGGTATAGTCTCCATAGCTCTCGCAAAGGCTTCCATAGCGATCCTCTCCCTTCCGGGCTCAGACTCCATCTGAGTCCTGACATGATGAGCGATCATCGAGTGAGCTGCCCCGCCACCTGGGAGGACTGCCTCTTCCGACATTGCCAGAGATGTAGCCCTAAGGGAGTCGTAAATACCCCGAATAGCCTCTTCAGTGGCCTCTTTACCATCGCCACCGACTTCTATGGTAACTAAAGCTGGAGACGGGCAGTCATCTATCCTGATTATGTCCTCGACCATGTCAGTAGACTCATTCCTCTCCCATGCAAATGACCCAAATGATCCTAGGTCTTCTGGGGAAGCATCTAGTATGGAGTCAATTATGTTAGATGAGGTGGCCTCGGAGGCATTTCTCAGATCCCTTTCATCTAACTCCGATATCACAACCACTTCACTATCCGCAAGAGCATGTAGGATATCCTTGTCGACCTCTCCCCCACAGAGAACTACGCTCGCCTCGGTACTGAGTATTGCATCTACGATCTGGTCCTTCCTTCTTCTCTCGGCGTCCACGAATGAGTCTAGCTGTTCGGGAGTCGCTATCTTAATTTGGGCGTCCCTTGTCATAGACCTTATCTTCAGATCACCGCCTATTATTGCAATTTTTGAGTCTCTGATGTCATTGGGGAGTCCGTCGAGAGGAATCCTCCTTCTGAGAGCTACTCCGTTGATCACCCTTGAGTCTGACAAAGACCCCTTGCCTGACTTGAACATGGAGACGTGTTCTGCGGCTGGATAGTCGGTATTTTCAGAGGTAGTCTTGAGAGTATTGACAACTATTCCAGATAATAGTTCCAAAGAGGCCTCAGCCCCCTTGCCTATCATTGCCGTCTCAGCTACACTGTTCAGTTTCTCATCACTTAGTGGAGTGGCGATATTATCCAGCATTGAGGTGGCTGAATACATGGATTTTCTATAGCCCCCAATTATCGTTAGGGGATGGAGTCCCTTCCTTAGGAGTGTTTGAGACTCCTGAAGGAGTGCCCCACATAGCAGCATCGTCGTGGTGACACCGTCACCACATGCCTCCTCCTGAGACTGACACATAGAGACGAGCATCTTGGCCGCTGGATGCTTCACTAGCAACTCTGATACAATCTTCGCGCCATCGTTGGTAACTGCAGTGTTACCATCTGTCTTGTACATCATCTTGTCCAATCCCCTAGGACCGAATGTAGGTTTGAGGAGGTTAGCGAATACCTCTGAGGCTGAAATCAGCTTCTCTTGAACATCTGTGCCACTGGTGACGTTGGTTTGCTCCTTCACTATGACCACTGGAGGTTTGCCAGCCCCGTCACTCATGGCATCCCGAAACAAGGGCCTGCCATGAAACCTTTGAGTGAAATTCATTCGTTTTTTGGTCTAACATGTCATAATATCTATTCGCTAGAGGGGGTAGTTGGATGCATGAGTCGTAGGGCCGTACTCTCGGCAATGATGGCCTCCCTAGTCTTGATGATGTCGCTAGGACCCGTTTCATCCGGCCAGATTGGGATACTTCCATCAGTCGTGATAACCTGTGATGATCCCGGACCTGTCGAGGTATGGCCAGGGGCCACCAGAACCACAATCGTCTACTGCACGCTTGAGAATCCAAATTTCTACAGTGAATCCGTGGAAATAGGAACAGAATCTGAGGAGTCTGATTTCCTGTTTGCCGCTCCTCAAACTGTGACGATAGGTGCGGGCCAAGAAATGGACATCCAGGTTATCATTAGAGTGCCTGAGCTCTTTCCGGCTGGTACTTACAGTGCCAATATCACGGCCAAGGTGACCGAAGCAAATGGTATCGAGGTTTCGGCGATCACTTCACAGGAGGAGGATTCAGTAAGCTTTGAAGTAATGAAATACGGTTCCTGCGAGGTCATGATGGGACAAGGGGGAGGTGCGATAGAAGCGGGCGACCCCGTGGTCTTTGCCGCCTCTTTCGTCTGCGAGGCAAATTCGGAGTTCTCAATTGGGTACAGCTTAGTGATGATTGAGGGCGAATCAATGTCTTCAATGTGGCCATCGGGGTTCGAGGATCAGAGTGCGCCCTGTGAGTTCCAAGTTCAAGCGACTGGGGGAGGGGGGAACTGTCAGTTCCAGATTGCCACTCCCTCCAATCTGGCGAACTCTTGGAATGGATGCGTAGTTCTAGTTGATGATGATGGGGATGGAGATGGTTTTGGCTCAAGCCCACCTTCCTCATGTACCTCGAGTTACCCCTCTTTAGGAGTAGATATAGAGCCCCAAGGACTTTCATTGGGCTCGATTGGTCTAGACTCTAATAGCTCGGTGACCGATCTCCTGATTGACAATAAGGAGCTTGCGGGAGGGGGAGTAGGGGGACTGGTGCTCCTACTATCTTTGGTCATGGTTCTCAGGAGGAGATCTAGAGCTTACGATGAGGACTGGGACGAAGACTAATCACTCTAGGACATTTATCATCCAGAGGGCCGATAATGCGCCAAATAGACCCAGAATAATGGAAGTAGTTGAGGGGAATCCCATGGTTCCAGTGTAAACCACATACTGGATCGCCGTCATCCCTACTAATGCGAGTGCCTGAGAGAAGTGTCGGGATCCATATCCTGATTCCTTGATTATGTGGTCTCTGTTACGGATTGACAGCACGACCAGAGAGAAGGCCGAGAGAATGATGAGGTGCCCGAACAGCCAGCCACCCGAGGACCCAAAGACTTCGACTAGAGAGTCTTGAAAGCCACCTAATACCATGGAGGCGACATCCACCATGAGCATTGGAGTGGCCGTGTACTATTCAAATAAACGGAAGCACTAAGGCATATTGACCAAAGACTCGAGGGTCTGTAGAGTCTGGGCTATCATCCTCTCCTTGTCGAACCTCCTCTCGGTTGTGGCCCTTGCAGCTTCGGAGATTCTTTTTCTTTCCTCTAAATTACTGCCCAATCTTCTAATGGATGCCTTTAGATCTTCTAGATTGCCCGGTTTTATGAACAAACCGTCGTGCTCGTGAGTGATGACATCTGAGTTTCCTCCTATATCCGAAGAAATTGTCGGTATTCCATGTGACATCGCCTCCAGCAGAGCTAATGGGAGGCCCTCATACCTGGTTGTTGGTATTAGGTAGATATCGGCTGAAGAATATGCTCTGTTAAGCTCTTCATCATCCACTCTCCCGTGGAAGGTAACCTTGTCTTCGGCCCCCAAATCCTTGCATATTATATTCAGGTCATCAAAATACGGCCCTGTACCGATGATGTCTAAGTGAAGATCCATATCATCTATCTCTGCTACAGCCTTAATTGCAGTCTGGATACCCTTCTGCTTGTCTGCTCTGCCAGTGCATAATAGTCGTATATCCTCACCTTTCCTTCTGTTTCCGGTCTTCTCTGGGAGGGCGATACCGTTCTCAATAACCTTGACCTTCTCCCTTGAAAAGAGTCTGAAATCTCTTGCGAGGGTCGGAGAGACTAGGATTATCGATTTGGCTGATCTCCTCATCGGCATTTCCCAAAGAAGGCACCTTCTAAGCAAATGCAGAGGAGTTAGGATGAGCCAGTGCCAGTATCTTGGCCTCATATCAGCAGCCGACAAGAAGGAGAGCAGCTCTGTCCTAAGTGAGCCGTGACAAACAACAGCGATTGGAACTCGGTTCTTCCTCGCCCATGCCATGGCCCCCTTAGCCGCGAATTCATTGCTGTGAATGACATCTATCGGATCCTCCGCATGTATCTCTTGAATTTCATCGAGGGCCCTGTTGAACCATGCCCTCGACAACTTCATGGGCGTTGATGGCGAGAGGAATCTTACTGTATAGCCGGATGTTTCCTCTATCTCCACCCCGTCATGCCTGGAGGTAGTAAGAACCGTTACCTTGTGCCCAGCCTTGACAAATCCCTCGCAAAGGTCTTCACACTGCCTCTCGAAGCCACCAAAACCATGAGACAGGGTTGATCTTGACATGACCAGAATGTGCATTTAATCAGATGTTTGTAAGGCCCTTGAGTTATAGCACTATTCTCATCGAGTCTAGTAACCGTGCTTCTCGAGGGTCTTGGAGTTGTTCCCGGCAAATTCTACTAGCTCAGGGTCATTCCGGAATGCGAATGCTCTACTAGGGTTGATGCCAGCCTCTATTGCCAGAAGTTGCTCCTCAGTAACATCAATCGAGAGATACTCCAGTATACCAGAAATTACCTCCCTAGGCGATGACAGTAGCTCCTCATACCTGACAACATGCTTGTCTTCTATGGAGCTCAGGATGTCGGTCTCCATCTCTATCTGCTCAGACCAAAAGCTAAGCCCACCTTCCAATGTAGAGGACCTCTGTCCTCTCATTATCGGAGACTTGCTGGACCTCCACGAATATGTGGGAAGCCACTTCTTGAATCTGCTGACATCGCCCTCCCAGTGATTCGAATTTCTCGTCTTTAGGCTGGCTGCCACGTCCACACCATGCCTGATCACATGTATGATCTTCATATCAGGCCAGATAGCTCTCCAAAGGGGCAGAGTAGGGCCATTTCTGGGGTCCTTCCACCCCCATGTACCATCCATATCGAAGATTCCTTTCTTCATGACTCTGCCCGAGTATGCCCTACTGGACCTACTAGAGAGCCTCTTCCTGACATACTCCTCGATGGCCGACATAACCATTGGCTGATTGGTCAGTTCGAAGAGCGCGATGGGTCTCTCCCAACTGGCTCCGGCATTCTCGTATATCCACTCATTTAGCGCGATGAAGAACAGTGATTCGTGATCATCCTGCAGATCCCTCCCCATCATCACTCCGCAGTCATCCAGAATCCGGGAGACTAGGCTAGTGCCGCTCCTGTGCATTCCGACCACTACGACGGGGCCTCGCATGTGTCCGCGTGGGGCTGCTATGTTAAGTCCTAACCGGCTTATTTGCTCAGTATCGTGTCAAGGGATGAGAAGAGGAGCTCGATCTGGCTTCGCTCGTTGTCGATATGAGGAGATATCCTGATCATCCCCGACCTATCTGTAACCAATATCCCGAACTCATCTTGGAGCCTCTTCACTATGTGTGCGCTATGATGTCCTGCAGGGGGGCGTATGCTCACGATTGCACTCCTCTGATCATGATCGATAGGGGAGACCACCTCTAATCCTCTACTTTGAGCTAGTTCGATGACAGCATCCGCTAGGGAGAGATCATGCTTCCAAATACTTTCGATACCAGTTTCCAACATCTCCTCTATTGATGCTGCTAGTCCATGCAATGCTCCGAAATGTAGAGTGGTGAACTCAAACCTGCTGGCGTCCTCTGGTAGATTCATCCTATCTGACCTCATATCCCAGATATCCTTGTGGCTCCTGAATCCAACTAGCCCAGGAATCAGACTCTTTGCCTTGGGCGAGAGGAACCCAACTGCTGCTCCATAAGTCCCTCTGAGCCACTTATAGCCAGAGGATACAATGATGTCAGCTCCCGACTCAACTGCGTCTATGGGGACCATTCCCATAGATTGGGTCGCATCAACCATCAGTATGGCGCCTACTGAGTGAGCGGCTTCAGAGAATTTTCTCAAATCGTACCTCTGCCCGTTTGCATACTCCACATGTGAAATAACAACCACGGAGGTGTTTTTGTCAATTAAATCTAGTATATCCTGTGGCTTAGTGTAGTGATTATGATCATAAGAGGCTAGTCTTATCTCAGCTCCCGTTTCCAGAGCGACCCTGGACCAAGGGTACACAGTAGAGGGGAATGCTGCTCTGGATGAAACTATGTTGTGCTTCTCCGAGGGCATCACGGCCCATGCAACAGAGCACATCATGGCCGTAGCGCTAGAACCGCAGAAAACGTCCGTAACATCACAGGACAGGAGTTTTGCTGCAGCCTCCCTCAGTGGCATCATTCCAAGCTTCTCTGCGTCGGCATCAAATTCCGCTGCTCCGCCTCTGGCCAGAGAGTCCTCCCATTCCCTGGATACTCTGTGAGCTAGAGGGGATGTCGTAGCGACGTTTGCGTAGGAGAGGTTCGTCCATCTGTGCCCCATATGCAGGATACGGAAGGGTTAGCACACTTCAATTCGAGTCACCGATGAGGCCATATGCGTGTATGTTCCCGATTACTCGTGCAGAGGGAGCGACGTGCCGCCATGGCCATCTTCGCAATTTCGTTCGTATGGGGAATGACCTTCATTTGGATGAAACAAGGCATAGAGGCAGCCGAGAGTGCTGTCCCTGAGCTTGAGGCCAACTGGGTCGCCTTCCTATTCTTCTCCGCCCGGTTCGTCATTGCAACGATACTCACTCTGGCTCTGCTTCCAAAGGCGAGGGCTGGGCTATCCAATCCAGACGCAATTAGAGGAGGGGCGTGGCTAGGACTAATCCTCTCTGCCGGTTACCTCAGCCAGAATATTGGAATCACCACAGTAACCCCTGGAGTTTCTGCTTTCCTCACCAGCCTTTACGTTGTATTCACCGCTCTTATCGCGATTTCTCTAGGTAGGCAGAGTGTAACCAAATCTACAGTAATCGGTGTTTTGTTGGCGACTTTTGGCGCAGGATGGATAGGTGGTCCTCCCCAGGTTTCTCTTGGTTTCGGGGAGTTTCTGACGATTTTCAGTGCTTACATGTTCGGTGCGCACATCATTGCGACTGACAGGGTTACCAAGGAAAATGATCCGATAGAAGTCACTGGACCAATGATGGTGACAATTATGCTGCTTGGGGCGGTAATGCTCTTGGTTCTTCCAATACGCTCTGAAGGGGTTTCCATTCTCACAGACTTCCAAGAGGTTCTAGTGACATGGGACTTCTTCCTGCCTCTGTTCCTGTGTGCAGCGTTGGGCTCCTTGGTGGCCCTCTTGGTTCTGAATGTCTTCCAGAGGGATTTGCCACCGATTAGGGCTGCAATAATCTATGCCTTTGAGCCAGTATGGGCGGGGATAGCTAGTCTGGTAATGGGATATGACGAAATCGGATTCTGGTTCTTCGTAGGGGCCGGTGCCCTTCTAATAGGTAACCTAGTGGTTGAGTTTGAGGGCCTGAGCGTCGAGACAATGGAGGAGTAGAATGACAGGAATTGTCCACTCAATAAATGTAAGCGGCTCTGGGGGAGTGCCAAAGCTCCCTCTAAGAACAGCTATCATTAGATTCGAGGGGGTAGAGGGGGATCACAACAGATTCAGGACCGAAAGGAGAGATGGTGATCCAGCAAGGGCTGTGTGCATTTTCTCCATTGAGAGAATACTCCAGCTACAAGAGGAGGGGCACCCAATTGATGTTGGAACTGCTGGGGAGAACTTCACTATCGAGGGTATAGACTGGTCTGCGCTTGAAGTTGGTACGATTATCGGTATTGGAGGGGCCAAGATAAGGCTAAGCGAACCATGCGCCCCATGCAGAAAGATTGGGGGCTCGTTCTCCGAAAACGATTTCTCGAGAGTTGATCATGACAGGAGAGAGGGATGGTCGCGCTGGTCGGCCTTCGTGATTGAAGAGGGCGTAGTATCTGTAGGTGACTCTGTATCCCTCCAAGAGGCATAAGGCCCGACATATCACTGTAGCCGGGATTCTGAAATATGATTGACGTGTCCCTCGGTCTACAAGCAGAGGTACCCGAGTGGTCAAAGGGGCTGGGATGAGGTCCCAGTGCGTAGTGCTTCGCAGGTTCAAATCCTGTCCTCTGCACCACCTAACTATTCTTCGGGCGGAGACCATGTCCCCCGGAATATCTCTCCTGCCAGCTCCCCTGCATCAAAGGCGTCGTATTCATGATCTACGATAAGGTGCCTTATCAGAAGGTGTTGCTCCACCTTGTAATCACAATCTGGACAATTTACTGTATTTGGGGCCCTGTACCCTACGAACTCTGCCCTACCACCGGGCGTGGACAATCTCCTTACGGTTCTAACAAGAATGACTGCGAAGGCCATAGATAGGATGACAATACCACATCCAATTCCCGAAAATACAGGTGGCTGCGGACTGCTCTGGATCAGTTGAATATCTTCCCTAACCAAACCACTTGGGGGCTGGTCCATCTCCGAGATGTCGATGAAGTGGCTGGTATTCTCATTTAGGAGTACGAGAATAAGCTCGGCCCCATCGTATGATTCATCTATCTCAATCGTTATCTCGAAGTTTCCATATGCATCCGTCCTATCGGATATTCCTCTGAATTCATGACAGTCATACTCGTTGTCTTCACACTGGATCTCAACGTCTTGGAAAATCACCGAAGTGCCATCGGAGTAAGTGGCCTTTCCCGATACCTTGTATTGGTCGGCCGAGCATATCGGGGATAAGATCACAAGTGCGGTCAGCACGAGAGCAAATCCTGCTCGCATGGAATTTGAGAGATAGTTTGGGTTTTGAAGTAGCGTTTCTGAGAAATGGCCAGTATAGGGCAGTTTGATATCCTCCCTCGGGACTCTGCGAACGTGCGAGGAAGGGCATCTGTCATCATCATCGTCCTCCTTTTTACTATTGGAGGGCACTCGATTCCCTACATTTCTGCTCAGAATAGTCTCGACCCTGAGAATCAATATACTAACTCAAATGACGGTTTCGGACCAACAAACTACACTGATGAGCATACTTTTGTAACAGTCGGTTATGAAGGCAGATACACACTATTGAGGATGCCTGGAGGACATGATTACTCCAAGCCACTCCCTCTGGTTGTTTCGCTCCATGGCTTCAGTGGTAATGGTCAGAGTAATGCGGAATACATGCACCTTTTTGATAGCATACATGAGAACGAACATCTTCTTCTCTATCCGGATGGAACGCAGAACTGGTTGGGACAAAGGAGATGGAATGCAACTGACTCGTGCTGTCTTTTCAGTGGCGAAGTGGATGATGTGGATTATCTGCTTGGGATGATTGATGAGGCCATAGACAACTACGGCGCTGATCCTGATGGAATATTGATTACCGGATTATCCAATGGTGGATTCATGAGCCATAGGATGGCGTGTGAGGCAGGAGGGGTAATTCGCTCCATAGTTGCGCTGAACGGTGTGACATGGGACGACTTCAGCATGTGCCCAGACACTGGAAGTCCGGATATCCTTCATGTTCACTCCACCGCAGATTCAGTCATATGGTATGAGGGCGGATCGATTCTAGGGAACGAGTACCCCTCATCGAATGAGACTGTTCAGAGCTGGGCAACGAGATCGAGGTGTGATCAGAGCTGGACCTATCTTGGGGCCCGTGACCTCTCCGGTGACGATGGAGTAGACGATACAGATGAGTTCGAATTCTTGAACTGCGAATCCGGCAATAGGGTTTCCCACTGGAGAATAAATGGCGCTAGTCATGTTCCGCCACTGAACGATCTTGGTTGGGCCGATCAGATATTGGAGTGGGGGCTTTCAGGCTTTATTAGGGATTCAGATGGAGATGGTTACAGGGATGACTTGGATATTTTCATCTACAACCCGTATGAGTGGAATGACACGGATGGAGACGGGGTTGGGGACAACTCGGATGCTTTTCCCATGGATCCAAGTGAGTGGCAAGACATGGATGGAGACGGGGTTGGGGACAACTCGGATGTGTTTCCCTATGATGCTTCTGAATGGCTAGACTATGACTCGGACGGCATAGGGGACAACTCCGATCCCGATGATGACAACGACGGGTGGCTTGACTTGGAGGATTCGTTTCCCTACGACTCAGAAGAGTGGTGGGATTCAGATGGAGATGGGATAGGCGACAATGAGGACTTTGATGACGATAATGACGGTTGGTCGGATGCTGAAGATGCCTTTCCTCTCGATCCAAGTGAGAGTAACGACAATGATAATGATGGTATCGGTGACAACTCCGATCCCGATGATGACAACGACGGGTGGCTTGATATCGATGAGGACTTGTGTGGCCAAAGCAGCTCTCTTGATGCTGGCGAAGTCCCTGATGACTTCGACGGGGACAATGTATGTGACCCTCTAGACGAAGATGATGATTCAGACGGTGTTAATGATGGAGATGACGAGTTCCCATATGATCCAAACGAGTGGATTGATAGTGACGAGGACGGGATTGGGAACAATGCCGATGTTTTCCCGGCTGATGAAAGCGAATGGGAGGACACGGATGGGGACGGGGTCGGGGACAACTCGGACGGGTTCCCGGAAGACGTCTCTGAGTGGGAGGACACGGACGGGGACGGGGTCGGGGACAACTCGGATGTTTTCATCTACAATCCTCACGAGTGGAATGATACGGATGGGGACGGGGTCGGGGACAACTCGGATGTTTTCATCTACAATCCTTACGAGTGGAATGATACGGATGGGGACGGGGTTGGGGACAACTCAGATGTGTTTCCATACAGATCGAGTGAGTGGCAAGACACGGACGGGGATGGCTATGGAGAGAATGAGGACGCCTTCCCGCTTGATCTGAACGAGTGGAATGATACGGATGGGGACGGGGTTGGGGATAATGCCGACTACTATCCGATGGATGAAGATAGGTGGGAGAGGGAGTGGCCATTAGCTGAAATCCTACTGATCTCTCTAATATCTGGGCTCATCTATCTGTCCGGTAAGAAAGATAGGGATAGCTAGTGCGGCATGGCGACCCAGGCTGCTACTGCGAATAGTGACAGTCCCATTGTCAAATTGAGTATTCTGGATGACCTAGGAGTTGTGAATGCCCTCCTGAGAACAGTTCCAAACGCGGCCCATGTCATTACAGCTGGTAAGCCGCAGGCTAGATTGAGTAG
>Ga0066371_10000014_pt1 | contig 38018 bp, 30 predicted proteins | sample Knorr_S15_td_DCM_FD_71214 | JGI IMG/M metagenome (GOLD analysis project Ga0066371, IMG submission 71214) | Marine microbial communities from Southern Atlantic Ocean transect - Knorr_S15_td_DCM_ad_63m_LV_B | ecosystem: Environmental > Aquatic > Marine > Oceanic | place: Southern Atlantic ocean... | reverse complement strand
AATTGATTCGTGATGAAGTGTACTCATTAGTCGTAGCAAAATGGGGTTGGATTGAAAATGATTTCACAAGCAGAGTCGAAGTCTGCTTCGTTGATGTGATCGGGTACTCCCAAATCCATCAGCATCACAAGAGCATCAGCGAGGGCGGATTCTTGTGCTTCGGTGAGTCGTATGTTTCTCATGTCCTTATTATAGACAAAATCCACACCAATGAAACCCACACTGTGACACTTTCTCAACTGTCACTTGTACTCACACTCAGACACCAATAGTGCATTAGAATGACATTCTAAGGGGTCATCCTCTTCGGGGTGCTCGTCATAATATTCGAGCTCGTTTTTTAAATACTCTTCAAACGTTTTTTCCATTACGGCTGCCCTCCGTGATATGTTCTATATTATAACATGTGTCAACATGCTCCCACACTTTCTTAGCAAAAAGAAACATAAACCAGGTCTGCAACTCTTCGTTGCAATACGACGCAATGTAACGTGCCATAATATTAAAGGGTTAAGGGTAAAGGATAAAGGGGTGGAAGGTCCACCCCGTGTTGGTCATCGTTGGATAGTAAACCCGTCAAAAAATGGGGTGTTACGGTCTCCAACGTACCAGGTAAAGTCGTGTTGGAAAATTCTTAGAGTGTATCCAAAGAAATTCTCTAGAAGTGCATTCAGTCTTGACTTAGTTGTGACAGTCTCCCAACCTGCACTGCTGAGTTGGAGATCGCCATTGTCATACACTGTTGCAATGTGATTGTTATGCAAGTAAACCTCAGAACGGTTGCCCATGCGATCAACCCTTGTATTTGAGTTTGACCATGATGTGCGGTTGTTGACTGCGTTGTTCATTTGCTTTTCAATCTTTCTCATGAGTGACCTTTGTTTGTACTCTCTTATTATAGAGGGAAAAATACCCCTGTGAAGGGGTAGGGTGACAGTTTGTGAACTGGTCTATCATAGATCTTCATCTAGATCAAGTACAGTACAATCAATGTCCCAACTAACTGCTGAGGGATCATAACCATTTTTAGCAAGTGCTTCGGCAATGTCCTCTGCTATGCGGTCAACCGTGCGACCGTCAAGCATTGAATACACATCAACTTTCATAATTCCTCCACAGTCTCAATAGACCATTCTGATGTGTATTCATCCTCAATATCAAATGAATTGATATTTGCATGAGCAAGTTCCCTTGCTGCGTCTTCGGTCTCTGCTTCAACTAATATTGTGAAGTAGTTAACCTCTGAGCATTCGATTCTAAATTGATTCATGAGAATAAAGGACGCATGTAATCTTTGAACTCTTCACACATAGCAACAGCGAGAATTCTTAATTGTTTCTCATCTGAGTTGTTGCCATCTGCTACTAGTTCATCATAACACGCCTGTCGTATCCCTAAGTCGGTGATATCGTATTCATGTAGTTTGACGTGCTTGAAAAATGACATAGTTTGAATGTAAAGAATAAAAGAGGACTTATGTTTGCTGAGGTTCGAATTAAATGCGATTAGTGAACGCAACCCCTGCCAGTCTTACGGATGCCTCTAGAGTGTGGGACAGTAATCATATAAGGAGTGTACATAGCAGATGTCTGTAGTACGATCACCATGTTCAATACACGGTCATTTAAGATCCTTCTACTCAGGGATGCCATGTATGCCGTGTCCAAAATGATTGAACCCTGTCCCACTTCTTTATAATAACAAAAAAAGACCCCGTGTGGGGTCTTAGTGGTCACTTTGTAAACTGTCTCACATACTTGTTGAGTTTGGTGAGGTCTGCTGCTAACATAGTAATTTCATACTGATGTATGCTCCAACGTGTTTTAATGTCGGACCAGTAGCGTTGGGGTGAAATCAACTTTGCTGCCGATGGTCTCTTTAACGTTGGTTTTGTGACCTTGACTGTTTTGACTGCAACCTTGCGTGTGCGTCTCTTACGAGGTGCTGTTGGTTTGGTTGCTGTTGCGACTGTCATTAATAAAATGCGTTAGACTCGTTCATTATACAAATAAAAAGCACCTGTGAAGGTGCTTTGTAATAAAATGAAACAATTTGGGGACAGTTCCTAAACTGTCACTACACACTAGTAACCATGTACATAATTATCTGTATGATAATAACTATCATCATAGTTTTTAAACTTTGTTACTTTCTTTTTCTTATTTCTCCTTACATTTTTAACATCTAAACCGTAATCCTCGAAGTCATTAACAAATACATCCTTTAATTTGGATGATTTGTTAGTCTTACCGTGTCGTGCCATTGTTATTAACTAGTGGTGGTTTATTTATTCTCTACTAGGACACCTGATTTGATAGATTGATTAATAAACTTGCCCACAGACCCTCCTTCTAATAGTTCTTCATGAGCTATGAGTGTTTCTGATAGTTTATTAACGAATTCTTGTATATTTTGGCAATTAAACTCATATTCTTTGTTTATATTACTATTATACACTACTTTCACAGTGTTGTCAAGTGTTTCGACTGATTTAATCGCACTTGATGTGAATTTTTCGTAAATCATTGACATTTTAGAGAGTTTGTGTTAGGTTTAACTCGAAAAAACTCGAAAAAACGCAAAATACTTAAAAATAGCTTTCTTAAACTTCTTAAAAAGTCAAAAAAACCATTTTTCGTGCTTTTTCGTTTTCCACAGGTTGTGAAAAACTCAAAAAGACTCTTTTTTGGCGTTTCCCCGAACTACTCCTTTATTATAGTGTGTTTTCGAGTGTTTTCGAGTCCTTGTGTGACACTTTGAGAAGTGGCACAGGCATACTTGACATTCGGTCGCTGGCGGGCTAAGACAACATCTCTAGAGCACCTTACATATATTTTTTAATACATTTTAAATGTTTTCCACAAGCACCCTAAAAACTGTGGAAAACTCAGTGTTACCAATGTGCGGAGGATACTATCCAATACTATCATTCTTGTAATTCATCTAGTCTGTATGCATACCCACGTTGCCTACTTTTATGTAGTGTGTTATACTGTCTTTCGAGTACAGATTTGATGTCTCTGAGTGATGCTGCTAGTAATGCTTCATCAGTCATGTCTATGAATAAATCTTCTAAATGTGCTACATGTTCTAGTGCAAATAATAGTTTAGTTTGATTGTTCATTCTCATTGTGGATAAGATGGTGGCATAGGTGTGTGTTGTTCAACTATATCTCTTGCTCCTTGTTCAAACTCAGGTGTGAATGCATGACGTGATTGATATTCACTATCTTCATTCAATGAGTTGTATTCATAATCAAATCCACTTTCATTTAATAGTGTGCGTCTTACATCATTTAATTCTTCCTTTGATTGGTCAGTTGATGCATGTACTGATTCTGCATCTACACACTGTATTAATAATTTAATTTGTGTGTCAGTTAGTGGGATTAGTGTTTTCATCGTTTAAATGTGAGATTAAATGACATTGATATTCTATTGTGATTTGTCTCATTGATACGTGTACCATGCATTAAGAATGATGGCCACAGTACAATCATACCCTTCTTAGGTGTGATTTGTCTTGCCATATCCAGATGTGCTATCATATAATTGTTCTCACTCACATAATGTGGCGAGTGAAAGTATATGTTACCATCACGTGAATTGGTACTTATATAATACACGCCACTGATGTCGCTGCCACCATGACTGTGCAAGTGTGCATACTGTCCATTAGTAGTTGACGTGAACCATGCATTATCAATATGATAGGGATCATGATGTTCAATACCAATATCATTCAGGTATTGGGCGACGTGATATTGTAAGAACTGTTGAAATGTATCACTCTTCTCCAATACATTTGATCCAAATGGGTCAGGTGTGAGATGATGTGTATCAGCACTCCAACCAGGTCTATGTTCAAACTCAGTGAGATTTAGATCATCATTTAGTTCTTTTCTCTCTGGTATTGAACAAACGTATTCATATAATGGTAGGGGAAACCACTGATCAGTTGTCATTAGAACTCATGAATTGGTATGGATTAGTATTTGGTCCTGTAAATTCCAATTCAATCGACTCAAAGATTCTCAGTAGTGCATTAGCATATGCTCTGTATCCACTGCCAACATATAGTTGACCAGCAACTACAGACACAGTAGCAATACCCCAAAACATATAATAAAACCTGGATTTCATTTGTGCTCGTACCTTAGTGGTCTTATCACTCATAATAGTTCATTAACTCCTTACATTATAAAACCCCTTGACTGATTTGTCAAGAGGTTTGTTGTAAATATTCAGTTTTTCTTATGGTAGTAATGACCTACACATTCGTTTGTCTCCATGCACCGCATCTGCTTCAATTATACAATCGTAGTAATCATCTAACTTGGTCAGAGTATCCTGCGTGGTGGAAGACTCGATGTGCTTCCATTCTGCTAATTGGTTCTGCGAGATGAGATTGTGCATTTATTTTACCTCTTTAGAATTTAGTTGTACATAACGAAGATTGAAAATCACTTCATCTTTCTGTCCTTAATTCTACCACTATTTATGTGGAATTGGTAACATATATTGTTATTGGTAACAATAATTTATGCCTACGAGTTTATACTCAGTCTGCTGTTAAAATGTAGTCTATACAGTTAGGATGATCATGAATGTATGGGACATCTTCTGTTGCATCTACTCGTGCTTCATATGAGTCATGGGCGTATTCACATACCTCATGAGTCTTGAGTTCATAGTCATGATAACCAACAATATAATGAGTCATAGTCGTACTCTAAACACTATACTATATCTATACAAATGTGGGTAATCTATACTAGGTCCAAGTCCTCGATGACTGACATAAGCAGGAAACATAACAATTCTGCCTGGTTTGTACTCGTGTGTCTCTACTACTCGGTCCTTGTCTAGGATTTGAAACTGTCCTCCCCACTCTTGACACCACTCAGGGTTAGGGAATACCATGATAGTAAGTTCGTCGTTCGTACCATCTATGGAATCAATGTGTGATGATCCATCACATCCAGAGTGTTGTAAGTTGATGAAAATCTGCTGCAAATAATACTCATGCTTTGAGATAGCACATATTCTCTCAAACATATCAAAGAATGGTTGTGCTTTATCATGTAATACTGTGCATCTATTCAATGACTTGCGTTCAAATAATGTGCATCCTAACAGTCTATGTGAACCACTGTCACCAAATGGCCATGTCTTACGATTGGCTATGTTGTTTGCTTTGTAATCTAATTCATCATTCAGTGCTTGATATATGTTATACAAATACTGTTGATCAAATTGATTATCTATTATTTTTGCGATCATCTTTCACTGAGTTCATTGCGAGTGTTTCAATTAACAAATAAATCCATATCATGAATAGTATCATGATTGACAGTAGTCTGATGTTCTCACCTGTTATTACTATCATATTATACCTTCTTTGGATTTATGTAGTAATTGAATGCGATGCTGATTCTATCTTCATCACTGTATGACTCTTCAACATAATGCCAGACATGACCAGGTAATATGTATAACTTACCTGCTTCACTCGGTACACTGTATTGAAAATCATCATACAACTGTGAATATGTTGACCCATCATTGCGAGCTACTATCATCTTACCACTGTTATCAGGTGTCTTAATGAATGCAACTGCAATTAAATCTGTGCGTCCATGGTGATGTATAGCATTGTAGTGATGTTTCTCATTGATATTCACCCACCAACCCATATGATCTTTACGCAGTTTCTTCTGAAACTTACCAGTTGTAATACTATTACACAACTCCCAACAGTCTTTCTGAAGATTTGAGATACTTTGTGGGATCTTTCGTTGTATTTCTATTGGACACTGTGGTCCAAATACTGGAGACTGCCAACCTCCGATGTTACTGATAGACTGAGAAGGATAGTCTTGCTTAAGGATATATGTGTCCTTAGCAATACTATCCAAATCATGTTCTAAATTAACTGTGATTATGAAGTCTTGGAATATTTCATCCACGACTACACGACTCATATCAATCATGGCATTTCATTGTGTGCTTTCCATTCAGCATACATTCTACCATAAATCATACCTTCGTGTGATTTAAGTGGAGATCCTTCAAGAATCTCCCTCTCTCGCTTATTGATAACATTGAATGCGTCTGAGAGATACTCTCGTTCCCATCCTTTGATACGTTCATGGTCTACCATTAGCAATCCTTACAGAGTTTACGTAGTGATTCAATGTTCTTTAAGATCTTTGCGGATGCTTCCTCATCATGTTTAGTCTGTGCTTCACAGTACTGAAGAACCAATACACGCAATGACTCTTCAATTTGTGATTGATTCATAGAGTTCTTTGAGCTCATACTCGTCGAAAAAATGAGTGGACTCGTCTATGTAGTTGTCGGGATCCATCCATTCGAACCATTCATCTGCAAATGCAATGGCATCATCGACCCTCTCCTCCGTAATCAGAACTCTGAAGCGATCCATGACCCACTCACATAGTTTGTCACGCTCTCCTGATATACGGATCTCCATGAAATGTGATTCTGGTGTGTCCTTAGTCATTTAATTACGCTCCAAAGATGCGATGTTGTTTAGATGGTCATACTTTACAAGGCGAAATCCTTGTGGTATCTTGGACTCTAGTGCTTTAACAAACTCAAGAGTGAAACAAGATTGGTAACGCCAAAATGCTCTGTAATCTCTAGAGTCAGGATCAGCGTTAGTATTAAGTCGAACGCAAAAGGCAGAGCGTTCACTGCTCGTTGGGATAGGAGCAAGTAGTTCTTTAACATAGGATACGACCAGTGGTGACAGGCGTTGTGCCTTTAGTTGTTGGTTGTAAAACTTTTTTGACATTGTAGGATAATACCTGTAGAATAGTTTAGCAAAGGATGGTCAGGGTGTCAACTATCTCATATAGAGATAGCCTCCTGCCCAGTCTGCTCTTCCTAATGCTGTATGATATGATGCTTCATCTAATAGGTTATATCTAGCATACTTTGCTGGTCCTCTCCATGATGCTGGTTTAAACACATCACCTGTCTTCTTATCTACAAATGCATGTACACTCTCTTGAGGTGTGTAATGACAGATCTTAATATACTTACGTCCTTCTTTCATATCAAACTTAGTGTCACCATAACCATTTTGGTCATAGTTTGCTTGTAGTGCGTTCACTAGTTCTTGAGTTCTTTCTGCTACTGTCATGGTAGTGTTCCTTTGGTTGATGTACTTATTATAATGGATGGTTGCATGAATGCAACAGAGTGTGTGACAGTAATTAAACTGTCTCTAGTATGATATCTCTTACTCTTTCTCTGTCTAAACTATCTCCACCACCCCAAGTATAATGTACATACTCTAGGTCACCTTTCTCAATTCTCTCAATGTACACATCAAGTGCATCTTCAATCTTCTGACTAGTTAATCCTTCAATAGGATATAATACATCCTCATGTGTTGGTAAGTAGAATGATTCAACATACTCAACGAATTCTGGTCTAGTCATGTGTTCCTTTGTTTGTTATGTACTTATTATAATGCACACAACAACACATGCAACCAATCATGGTCACTTTTACAACTGTCACAGTCTTTCTACTTTATCCCAGTATGACCTGTATATTAATACATTACATTGTCTAAATCCATGCATACTATTCTTATCTTCCCACTCTCGAACACATAACGTAAAGTATTGTGTGTCTATAAATGTGATGAACCCTTCATCATCATTGAGTTTAACACGGTCACCGACCGCAAAAGGAAAGTTCTTCTGCATTGTTATAAAGCAAACTTGCTTATAGAAATGCATGTCATGAATGATAGCATAATAACTACATCCCATCCTTTAGTACGAATGAAATATGGTATGCTAATCACATCAGCAATGGCATGTATGACTGTACCAACGAGTACATTAACATGTAATATAATAAAATATGAAATCACAATCATACATGATCCTATGATCCTACTGATTGTGTCCACCTTTAAACTCATAGCAAATTCCATTGTAATTTGGGTACTGACTCCTCACAGTGAGCACATGTTAATGCTGACCAACTAAAATGATATACTCTTGATGGTTGATCACAGCATGGACATACTATAATCTTACCATTTGATGATGCTCTTGTTAGACTGGTTACTTGCATGAGACCACGTATAAAGGATGAGAGAAACAAAAGAGGACGTGTCCTTGTGTATGATTACCTCAACATCATGTGTCTGCTTCTAAGTCAGACTAGTTGAGAACCTCTCTTTGTTTCCCAAGAGTATTATAACGTGTAGTGTGTCCGTTGCAACCATTTGTTAGACACTTGTAACACTGTCACATTATAAGGTGCTACCCCTGTGAAACTTTGCTATATCTGACATAGTAATGTGAGCAGCATAATTATACTTGTTTTGCTCTGCTTTACCAGGTATAGTAGTTGGTGGTGTATATTCATACCCAACTTCAGGATCTGGTGTCCAGTCAGGGTCTTTACCCCACTCATTCCAGTCCTCCTCATTCAATAATATTGTTTTAGGTGCTTTACCACTCATTTTATTTGCATCATCCGCATGTTGTTGATGAAATGAGCGTAGTCTCTCTAACTCTGACTCTAAATCAGCATGAAACTCATCAACAGATGCATCATCAAGATACATTTGAATTGCTTGTGATAGCATTGTTTTCCTGCTTTTCATACTGGTCTCCGTAATGTTGTGAGATATTCTAATACATGTGCTCTTACTTCCATCAGTTCATTGAAACACTTCTGGTTATGAGCACACCCACGTAGGGCATTGTCTGGTTTGTGTACTGATTCTATGTATAAATCCAGTCCACGATTCCATTTCATATCATGTGATTCATGATCATCAATGGTTTGCTGATCTTTCATAAGAACTTCTTCAGTGGTGTGTGACGTGTAATACGATCATTTGCCATCTTAACATACTCTTCATGAATTTCAATACCAATGTATCGTCTGTCATAATCTAAGCATGATATAGCAGTAGTGCCTGACCCTATGAAAGGATCAAGAACTAGATCATTCACAAAACTATAGTACTGAACTATCTTATCTGATAGTTGTTGTGGATATGGTGCTAGATGTTTTGATGTAGTCTCTGGATTGAACTGCCATACATTGCTACGTTCATACCCATCAGGAACTAATGACTTCTCTAGTATCTCAGGTGAGCATGATCGTACTGTCTTATCTATAAGAAATGGTGCAGGTTTCTTGAATATTAATATAGTCTCTGTAACAAGATTTGGTTTGTATGCTACTGGTTTACGATGCTGATAGAATCCACCGTTACGATTAACAGCAGATCCTTCAGGTTTCAACCATATAATATCATCAATGTATTGCCATCCTAGTCTCTCCATAATACTGAAGAAGTGGAATGGTATCGCAAGTCTCTTACTCTCATGTGCTCTTGACTCACGTGCTTGTATTACTGGTGATAAATTAACAGCACACATTCTACCTTGTTCAGTTACTCTGAATACTTCACGAAATATATCCTCAAGGAATTGTAGATACTTATCATATGTGGGCCACTGTGCGTATGCCTTTGCATTATAATATGGAGGTGATGTACATGTTAACTGTACACTCTCCTCCATGTTAGACAAATAATTTAATGCGTCATCATGTATGATCATCCAATGCTCCTCGATGATGATTTGTTACTGTTGCAGTCTCCATTTAATATTGATTTACGTCCATGACATAGTTTACAGTATGTCTTGACATTACTAGGAACATTGTTATGATGATCACCATCTAAATGGTCTAGGTCAAGACTAGTCTCAAATCCTACAAATGTAGATACAGGACATGTCCATCCTAAATGACCATCATTATTTTCACAATAGTTCTTTTTATGTCTTGTAACACCAGGTCTATCAACACCTTTCTTACGTGCAGTAGCACAACTAGAGCATTCTGATTTGAATGACCAATACTTCCACTCTCTTACTTGTACATTATTACTACATCCATCATTGACACATGTAGGGAGTGTGTGTCCTTCAGCAAAGAATCTTGCTTTCTGTTGTTGTGATACTGTAGAAGGCATCGTTTAACTAACGCTACTACTAGTATAGCGGAAGTTTGTTGGGTATGCTATTAATACGGTCAGTCTGTAAACTGGCATAGTCCTTATGGAGTTCACACCCAATATATGATCTATTATGTTTCTTAGCAACCATCGCAGTAGTACCTGATCCTAAGAATGGATCAAGTATGATGTCACCCTCCTCTGATCCTGCTAGAATGCATGGTTCAATGAGATCAGGTGGATACACTGCAAAATGAGCACCCTTGTAAGGTTTATTGGTTACTGACCACACACTACGCTTATTCTTTGTCTTATAACTCTTAGTCAAGCCTGTGTGAGGGGATAGACCAGTGCCAGCATTATGATACTTACCTTGAGTACGATCTCTAGTACCCCAATCTTTTGCTGGTTCTTTGATTGCTTCATTGTTATAATAATATCTTTTACTCTTACTCAATAAAAATATGTACTCATGTGATTTAGTACAACGATCACGTACACTCTCAGGCATAGGATTTGGTTTGTTCCAAATAATATCTTGTCTTAGATACCAACCATCAGCACGTAATGCAAATGCAAGCATCCATGGAATACCAATAAGATCCTTCTCTTTCAATCCTTCAAGTTTGTTTCCTCTACGAGGACACACATCTGGTAGATCTTGTTTTGTATTTGAGACTGTTTGTTTAACCAGTCCTTGTCCTCGCCCTGGCCTGTAATTATAGTAACTATCCCCAATATTAAGCCAAAGAGTTCCATCATCTGTGAGCACATTCTTTACACCTCTGAATACTTCTACTAAATTCTCAACAAATTCTTCAGGTGTCTGCTCTTGACCTATTTGGTCATCCTCCCCACCATAGTCTCTTAGACCATAGTAAGGTGGAGATGTGACACACATACGTGGTCTTTCAGCAATACCTGTAGTAATATGTGCATGTAGTGTGTCAAGTGTTTTACGACAATCACCAAATAATACTGTATCTCTCATTTATAATGTTTCATCATAAGGTTGAAAGCAACATCATAGTTGCATGCTTTGAGTATTTCACCATTGTGTATGACCATGTATCTGTTATGCTTACCCATGACAGGGACAGCAGCCCACTCACCATAAGGTTGTTTGGTAACAAAACCTGGCATCATAAACTTATCTTCTAATAGATATGGGTTTTCTAGTTTCTCTAGGTTGGGTCTGGTACGTTTTGCCATACTATATCACCGTATGTATCTAAGACATACGCATTTATGAAATGATCTGAGTCTGGACAGTCTGCTAACTTGGGGAACCAAGCACCAGCATTCACTGTAGCAGCGTCCTCTGCCTCGAATCTGATAGTAGTATACACCCCTTGCTTGATGATGTCAAGTACATACTCATCGATGAACTCTTCGTACCATGTATTGACAGTTGCTTTCTTGCTTGCATCAAGAGCATTATATGTGCTAAGGTCCATGTATACCAAATAACATTGGTTACGATTAGCATAGTATTCCATCAACTGAAATACTGATAGTTCGTTACCTTGTACAATCATGACATATTACCTAACTCATCACTTGCATCTTTAATAATTTTCTCTAAGAAATCTCTATTCTTCTCAGTATCTAGATCATCTCTAGGAGTTTCTATTCTATCTGTTTTAATCTTATCATACTCAACCAACATATCATTGAAGTATGTCTTATCAGTCTCTGACTTGAGTGTCAAGAAATATGCTATCTTATCTCTAAACTTCTTAAGTCTGTGCTTACCCATTTCAATGAACTGGTCAGCAGTTGCAAGATAATCTTCAGTTGGGAAGTCTACCTTGTATACTTTATTATAAAACTCTGGAGATATAGGGAACTTAGTATTCTCTGTGTCATTAGTAAACTCAGCAGAATCAGTTAGTTCTCTTAGTTTAGTTCTATACAATGTATACTGTGCTTTAGTATCAGCATCAATTGGTGCATCAGCTAACTGTGTCCAATCTGTTTCATCCAACAAGAAATTTCTTGCTAGTCTTATACTAAATGGTGATACTGCTTTCTGCTTAGAATACATTCTAGCTAATTCATCTTGGAACTCATCGTTCTCAAGTGAATCAATTAAATAGAATCCTTCAATTAGTTTATCTTTAAATGCAGTCGCTTCAGCAGCACCAACTGCCTCCATCTCATAGTCAACCCACTTAAATGTGTTAGTCTTAAAGTCTTTTACATACTTCCTACGCTTTGCTGTGTATGAATCATTGGTAAAATACTGAAACGTGATAAGTTTATCCTTGTCACTATCCCATAAAGGGTATAACAATGGAGTGAGTGTATCCTTCCAATATGATTCAGGAATAGTCTTTGGTGTACCGTTGTACTCAATCTCCTGATTGATTACATCTAACTGTACTTGCAGTACTGGTGCATCTGCCATTGTATTATTAGTATCTCCGTAGTATTTAGAAAGCTTTAATCAAGTACTTGCATAATATGTAAGGATGTAAGAGTGGTACATCAATATCAGGATCAATAGTTGCTTGTGGTTCTATCTTAGTAGTTGATTTTAATGTCAACGTTGCTTCAGAAGCACCAAGACCAGAACTATATGTAATACCTGGACCTGTCTCACCTTGAACAGTATAACTTAGTGAGTCAACACCTGGTTTACTGATCTTACCAGCAGTAGGAACAAATACAAGACCACTCACCTTTTCATTCCAATAAATGAATTCACATATACCATAGTGGTCACTGTCTGCATCATTATCGTTGGCAGCACTAGGTGTTGCACGTGGTTGTTCAATCTTTATCTTAGTACCAACTGCTTTAGCATCAATTGGCATTGCTACTGAATAAGTATACCATTTAGTAGCACCACTTGCACCATCCCATGCTTGACTGAGTACAGGAACATCACCAATAATAGGATCAGTTCTAACTGAGTTTGGTGTGATAATAGTATCAATCAATGTCCAACTAGTTGAGTCAGCAGGTTGATAGTATACACGTAACACTTCTTCTGGTACGTTACCACCATTGACACCATTACCTCTACATGCCTTGATGGAGAAATAATTACAATTGGTTGTGTCAACTGGATTTAATGTAATGTATCGTGTGCCAGTTGTACCACTGAGACCACCGAACTTGACGTAGTTAGTATATTGTGATGAACTATTAGAAGTTAAGAATAATTGATCAACAACACCAGCAGCATCATCAACTGTGGATGTAACCTTAGTACCACCACCAGCTCCATTCATAACATAGATGTATGGTATCTCTGTGTATCCACCACCAGCAGAATCTAAATTGATTGCTGTTACTTTATTAGATGCTACGGTTACTGACGCAGTAGCAGCAGTAGTAGCACCACCACCAACAATATAAACATCTGGTACTTGTGTGGTTGGTAGTTTAAAGTTGCCAGCAGTACCAGTACCAGTACCATTACCAACAATATTTACATCCCATACTGTGTTTGATTGTGATCCTGATGCAATAATGTCACCTGTTGATGTACCTGTTGATCCACCAGTGTATCCAACAATCTTACCCAATCCAATCTTAACATATCCACCATCACCATTAGATGTAGAACCAGTAGTTTGTCCACCTGGATTGACACCTGCTCCACCAGCACCAACTGTGACTGATACTGAACTAGGATTGTTTAAGTTAGTCCATTGTATTGATCCACCCCAGTTACCACCTGATCCACCACCACCGCCACCAGCAGTCCAGTAGTCATTATTATATGTGACACTCAGGGTAACACCACCAGTACCATTATGTGAATGACTGAATGAGTTTAAACTAAACCAATCACTACGATAAGAACTAACACCTGATACACCACCAGATCCACCACCGTGACCTCCATCTGCACCAGGTCCACCACCAGGTCCACCTGATGCTCCACCGTTTCCTTGTCCACCAAATGATATACCATTTCTAGCGACTCCAGCACCACCTGCTCCACCGCCACCACCGATACATCCGTAACCACCGCCATTACCACCAGCACCTGGTCCTATTGGTTGAGTTGTACCATCTGGTTGAGAATATCCTGATGGTGGTCCTTGACCATTTTGACCAGCACCACCGTCATATCCGTCTCCACCACCGCCACCGCCTCCAGCAGCACCTCCAAGAATTTGTGTACCACGCATAATCATGCCAGCAGCACCACCTCCACCGCCGTCAGCATCATTATGTCCTGCACCACCTGTTCCACCATTAGCACCCATGCTATTGGTTCCACCAGCACCACCATTTACAGGTCCACCATTTTGACCTGGACTACCAACTTTGACATTCCACCCACCAGTTGAGAAACTACTCAACTGTGAACTGATCATATCAATGACCATAACCGCACCTTGATATCCCACACGGTTACCACGAGCAGTACCACCGTTTCCACCTCTTACTGTGAATTGAACTGCACTTGGATTACTAATACCCTGAGTATTAAATGTACCATCACTATTAAGTGTCTCTGTATATGTACCACTTTGTCCACCGACACGTAGATTTATACCAGCAGTTCCATTACCATAGTCACCAAACACTCCAGCAGTACCACCACCGCCAGGATCATTTGGAAAGTCTGCGATTGGCCAACCATCTGATGTCTGACCATTAGCACCTGCACCACCATCCTGACCATCTTGATTACCAGTAGCTGAAACACTACCAGATTGTGTGGCAGTACCACCAGCTCCACCTTGTCCTCCTTGCTGTCCGTTGGATGCACCACCGCCTCCACCACCAGCAGAGACCAAGTTAAGATCACTACCAACAACTATACTACTACTGCCACCATCATTACCAGCAACATTACCAGCAGCACCAGATCCACCACCACCAACAACTGTGTATATTAATCTGTCTGGTGTACCTGAGATATTTCCTAAGTTAATGCTGTATGATCCTGGTGATGAATATGTCCACTCATCTGAATAATCATATACAGGAGTACCACCAGTGTTAACTGTTCTACCACCAATATTAGATGAACCAGTAAACTGTTTCATTACTGGGTCAGGTATATAAGTTTGGAATATGTATGAACCAGCACCTTGAGCACCTGATGCCATGTAGAACTGTTCATTTGCTGATGCTGTTGGATCTTTAAGTGATCCACAACCACCAGCACCACCAAATGCATCAAATACATCATAGGTAGCAACAGTATTATCTGTAATAGGACTTCTTAATAGTCCATGCTTGTGTGTGAATACAATACCACCAGTAGGATACCATCTAGCAAGTCTACCTCTACCTTCACGATAGTCTTGTAGATACCTATCACCACCTGCTTCTGCTTGATAACTATTAAATCCTGGTACAGTATGATATACTGTGTGACTATGTTGTGGAGCACCAGAGAGTTTAGTCTCTCTCATTGATATATCAATCTGTTGTTGACCAATAATAGTACACTCAACAGTCTCAACAACATTCTCATATCCAGTAGTAACTATTCTACCAAGTGAGAAGTATTCATCTTGAGCATCTTTATCAAGATACCATGCACCACCTGTAGTACCAACACCAAGAGTTGAGTTACCTACGTTAGGAGAGTTGTTACCAAATACAGGACCATTACCAACAATCTTTCTTGTTCTTAAATCAGGTACTTTAAATGTTCCTAAGTATGGATCACCCCAGTAGTCCATTACATTATTAGTATTGATACCTTCAATAGAACCATCAACAGTATTAATTCTTGCTACAGCAGTAGCACCTGATCCATTACCACCAGTAAATTGTACTGTTGGTGGTGAAGTATATCCTGCTCCAGGATTAACAACATCAACACGTACAATTACACCATTCTCAACAACTGCACCAGCAGTTGCTTGCACACCTTGGCCACCACCAGGAGCAGTAATCCCTACAAGTGGTAGTGTTGTATATCCTGATCCACCATTTGTTACATCAATACCACTACTAGCTCTACCACCATACTTGTTACCAATTAATTCAAATAATCCTGGAAAATCTCCAATATTATACTCATCACCATTACAATACAAATAACCTTGATGAGTATATGCAGGATCATCTTTTACTGCATATGCATTACCAGTAGTTTCTGTTAGAGCAGGGAACGTGGTAGCACCAAACTTAACAAAGTTATGGTCTAGTGAGTTTGTACCAGTCTTTAAATTGGGTACAATAGCACCCACTGGTGTTGTATCTACGGTAAGATCTGTGTAGAAACCTGTCCGAGCATTTCTGTATAATTGTGATGTTGTCATTAGATCTTAATTAGGTATTCCATTACAACAAAAGGAGCACATGCACTATCTATTGAAACTGATGAGTCTGCACCAATTGTCATGGTAGTTTGTAAGTTTTCAGGTGGAATGACAATAGCATTTGTCTTAACCTGATAGTTATGATCACCCTTCTCCAAATCGATGCGGTGATTATGTATGGTAGGATCAAGACCTCCCTCCCGTGGTAGTTCTGCTGTATCTGTTACAGTATTCTCTAGGTCTGTTGTAGCACGACCAGTAACTACTGAATCATTTGCTTGTAGTGGTAACACATCATATAAACTATTACCAAGAAAATCTTCAGGTACACCTTGAGCACCCTGAATATATGTTGGTTGAACTGTTATAGTATCATTAGAAACAGCACCGCCACCTGGAATACAAACAAATAATAACTGTGCAACGTTTCTATAACGTGCTATGTTAGATCCATCAGCAGAACCAGCAAGTGTTCCTCTATTAATAGGACCCATTGTTGAGTTCAATATACAATTATATGTGTATTGATCACCAGCACCATATATGCAGTGACCCCAATAGATAGTACCCTGTGCAAATTGTGTTGATGTTGCACCACCACCTGTACCTGGAGACCATTTATCTATAGCAAAACATGGTTGTTGTCCTGTTCCTGCTATTCCACTACTATTTGTAGTTCCATCCAACCAATCCTGAATAGGAATAGTAGAAGCATTCCTTCTACCAAGTTGACCCTGAGGCTGAGGAGCATTAGTACCAGTCTCTGTTAAAGCTAAGTTTCTTGCTCTTACAGCAGAGTGGAAGTGTGAGTGTGGATGAATAGTATTCTCTTCAGCACCTTCACTATCTGTACGGTGTGTTGCACCAGCATATGTCCAAGAGGGTTTACCTCTAATATCAATCTCTTGACTTGGTACTGAAATAGATCCACTATAATCTATTCTAACATTCTCACCAATAGCAGAGACTGCTTCAATACCAATACCTGAACGACTTATCTCATTGTCTAATGAGTTCTTTAATCTTATATTATTATATAATCCTGAGTTAGCACCTGAAGTTGGTTCAGGATACTTAGATCCAAGATCAGGAACCATGAACTGTGAGTCAGTTAATGTATCAAAATTTGTTAGATCAGTATTCTTTCTAATAAACTTACAGTTCTGACCCACACCACATATAGCTGCTAGTTGTGGATAATCTTCAGCAAAGTATTTTGTACCATCACATTTCAAATAACCAGCAGGTAAATTTTTTGTATTAAGAGTACCATCAGGTAATCCTTCATACTCTACTGGCCAAATAATAACTTGACCTGTCAAGTTACCATACTTAGCTCTTTCTTTGTTATAGAATACTGCCATTAGAACGCCTTGATAATGAATGTCATCGTTAACGAAGGTTGTGTAGTATCACATGAAATATTTAGTGCATTTTCAAGACTTTGTGCTTGTAATGCAGAACCATCTGCATTGTCAGCAGTGTGTGATGGAGGACCAGCCATCGATCCTATACCCTGTTGTATCTCAAAACTACCATGATTATGTGCTCTAAATGCTGACTGAACTGGATCCTTATTCTCTGCACCTAAGTTCATTGAAGTTGGCCATGCACCATGTCTAAATCTAAGATCATATGTACCAGAAACTAATGTTGATGAACTAAGAGTTACTTCCCACTGTGGTGTAGGATTAACATCTATTTCTTCAGCAGCTTCCATTGTCTGAACATATGTACCTTCTCTTAATATGTCATACTTATCATCCACATTAACAGGTGTCACATACATCAATGGAATGATTGCATCCCACTGATACCATGTATCTGGTGCAGTACCATACTGTCGTCTAAGATCAGTACCACTAGGTAATATAATTTTATTAGTAGCATCAAGTATGCAACCACTAACAGTAAACACAGCAGCAGTTTCAGGATCGTCTACTAGACCATCAGATCTTACTGGTGATCCTGTATCATATCCAAAATAGTTTGGTCTAGACCTATACTCCATAGGTCTTGGGAACAAACCAGTATGATTTGGAGTCTTGTGTGTATCTACAGGAACAGTATCTAACAACTGATCTGTATTTCCTCTACTGAAAATTGTTTGTGTGTATGTTGTACTACCATGTCCAGATCCTCTGTCATTGGTATTAGTACGCCAGTTTGCTTCACCAGCAGGAGTAGTACCCCAGTAGTCTTTATTAGAACTGTCTGTTATGAACTCCATGAAACTATCCATACGTGGTAGAGTATGTTCATGAGTTTCATCACCATAGAATGTTATGTTAGTTGCACCATTCTGCCATGATGTTGGTTCAGCAGCTTTAAGAGAACAAGTGTTAGGACCATCAGTAGCACAATATACTGTAGCAGAACCAGTCATCTCTATACCTTGGTCTGTCCTAAAGGTCATTGCACCAGTAGGGTTGACGTTGGTAGATAATATATTATCTGAGTGACCATGAGCAGGAGTGTGATTAATACCCAACTTACGATTCAATGTGTATATTGTCTCAATAAAATCAGGAGCAAACAAAGTTATGTTAGTGAACTTAAAGTATAAGTTACCAGCTATATTAAGTGTGAAATCAATATCAGATGTTGCTTCATAGGTTGTAGTAACTGAGACAGTTTCACCATAGTCTTGAACTAGAGCACCTACTACAGACTGAGCATCACTCTGACCATGTTGATACGTTGGATCATTAAGATCTGTATTCTCTAGGTCAGTCATTACTCTATTAGATAACTGAGGTAATCTAAACTCAGCATTCTCATAACCAACATAAGGGAATGGATAATGATCTCCATTAGTATCAACCATACTACCACCGTAGGTGTCACCTAAATTTGCTGCAAGTAATGGATAGTCAGCAGCTTTTAACGTCTGACCTGTACATACTATCCATCCTGTAGGTATGTTGGAAGGAAGGAAACCTGTACCACCATCACCGCCCCAAGGTAGGATAGTTCCTACCTTTGCAGTTCTCATGCTTTTAATAGAATCGTAGAGTGCAGTCATGTCTTTAGAGTTCGATTAACCACCATCCTCTTAATCCAGGAGGAATGGTTTGAGCAGAAGCAGAACCTTCAACGTCAACCGTACCAGCATAAACTAGACCGAATGATGCGTTGCGTGTCTGAATAATTAACTCACCTGAATCCCATGCGGTATTCAATGTCTGACCAGCACCAGCAGCGATTCTAGATCCTTGACCATCACCTTGAATATTCGTAGCAATGTTATTAATCTTCTTCGCTCTGATAATCAGACTTGTATTATATGTGAGGTTACCACTTAGTTCAACAAATCTAATCATGTCACCTGTTTGTGCATTCTCTGGTAAGTAAACAACCATGTTGCTTCCAGAAGATGCGTTAACAAGATAGTTCTGGTTAACTTGTAGTGGGTTATCAAGTTGCTGACCAAGACCAGTTGTAGGATCAAAGGCAACGTAAGTATGTCGTCTACCACCACCAGCAGTCCAGTACTTCTCAATACCGAATGAATCGATAGCGTTGTTCTGATAGATCTTGAAGTCCTTAGGACCAGCAGTTCCACCAGTTCCAGCAGTACCTAAGTTATCTATATGGAATATAGGTTCAATTGCTGATTCAAGTTCTAATACTTTACCTGCCTGATAGAAGGTTTCACCCATCAAGATGTTACCTTCTTTATTTGTAACTCTGAATGTAGTTTCAGTGCTGCAAAGTCCGAACATCTGACAGTCATCATAGTAGACCTTAAGATCACCATAGAATGCACCAGGACCTTTGAGTGTAAGTCCAGCAGTATCTGTCTTAGGATCTTCAATTGATCCATCACCTGAGTGACCATCATCGTTAGCGATGGACATAACGAGTGTCTTACCATCAGAACCATACATTCTGATAGCACCACTCATGACCTCAAGATCCTGATTGATAGTAGTAGATCCACCACCAAATAGTTGAACTGGTGTAGTACCAACAACGTTAGGTTCTCTGATCTGCTTAGGCATCTTGATTGCATAGAATGCATCAAGTGTTCCATCAACAGAGTCAGGTGTGAAGAACTCAGATCCTATTCTAACAAGAGTTACATAATCAAGTTTAGGAGCAATTAGATCAGCATCCTTGAGTGAGATCTCTAATCTAATATCACTTTGGTTAGGTGATCTAGCCTTAAGTGCTGTTGCTCTGTCTGCTTGAGTAGCAGCCATATCATGTAGGAGTGTTGTAGTCCTATCATACTTGTCTAACTTAACAAGGTTAGTACCAATAGAGAATGCTATTGCACTAGTACCTTCAATTCCACGACCACCGTTGACATACTCAGCATTAGATGCTGTTGGTAGGATAAACTCACCACCTGCACCTGTGTAAGGATCATCGGTGACTCTAATAATTTCAATAGATGATGTAGTATAGAGTGCAATCATATCACCCTTCTTGAATGAATCTAGATTACCTTGTATTTCAATATTAGATGTCGCTGAAACAATAGCAGCAGAAGTTTGTGATGCAGGACCACCAGAGATAACAGACATTGGATTGTGTCTGTATACATGAACTTCATCAACACCCTTAGTGTATGCAGCAGGTGATGAACCATACTGTTCAGCAAGCATGAAGACTGTACCATGATGATTACCAATGGTTGTGTCACCTGTACAAGTGTCAACTTCGAAGGTTGTAATACCAGATCCATCTGATATAGTTAACTTCTTATTGGTTGTTGAGTTTGTGTATGGTGTAGTACATGTACCATTGAGACTTAACTGACCATTGATGATGGTAGTTCCACCTGTACCCAACGTTGTGTTACCAGTTGTTGAATCAACTTCAAATACAGTTTCCTCGTTAGCAGTATCACAACCATTCTTAATGGATAGTTTCTTAGCAACCTGACTCAATAGAGTCTTGACTTTAAAGAGTTCACCCTGATCAAATATACCATCAGCAGTTGTATCTTCACGATCAATGATTACATAATCACCAATCACAATAGATCCACCAAACTGTGCTAAGTATACATTCTCCTCAGTACCAGCATCATCTAAAGTTGTAGTTGTCCAAGTAGCATTGAACTGAACGATACACTTGTAGATAGCAGTAGTATCTGAATGATCAGATCTCTTAGCAGTATATGTACCAAATGGTAGTCTTTCAACTACGATCCAGTAAGGTGCAACGTTGATTCTTGGAAGAGAAACAATCTTGACAAATTCTGGATGTCTGCTACCAGTGTCATCAGTATCAATAAGTAGAATGTCATTCTCACTAAAGTACTGATTACCAGCAGCATCGAATGGACGATTCTTAAGTGGTAAGTAGTACTGTTCACCAGTTAGAGCTGGTAGAGTTAGAGGTTCAACGTTACCAGAGATTGCTGTGATTGTATTCTGGAATACTGTTCCACCCCAATCACCAGTACCAGCAGTATCAACTGCGTTGTAGTTTTCATCAGTGCTTACAACTCTTAGTACATCAATCAGATCAACATTACTATTGAAGACGTTGTTACCAAGATCTCCACTAGCATGAGTGAATGCAGTAGTTCCAATCTGTGCTCTGTCTGCTGTGAATGAGTAAGAAGCAAATCCACCACAGAGTGTGATGTCTGAGTTAAATCTAGCACTTGAATCAACGACTAGGTTGTTCCTAATTGTTGTAGTACCACCCTTACCAGCGATTGTGATCTCAGCAGCGTTGGTAGCAAAGTCAAGTTTAGATGTAGCAGAACTACCAGAGAAGAACTCAACAGTTCCAGCAGTAGATGTTAACTTAACAGTGTCAAGTAATCCTCTAGTTGTACCTAACTGGAAGTCTCCCTTAGTCTTGAATGACTTAGTACCTATAAGTGTGAATGATAACGATTCGTTATTATTATAAGCACCACCTATCTCTACCTTAGAAATATTGGTAGAAGTATCAGGAGTAGCACCAATCCATATATTACTATGGAGTGAAGCATTACCTACACGAATGAATTGGTCAGCAGTGCTATCGTTAGCAACATGAACTGTACCAGCAGTAGGTGCAAAGTCTAATGTTCCAACAAATAGACTTGGGAAGAACTCAATAGTACCTGTAGTAATAGTAGTTCTAACCTGTGCAGTATTAGTTCCACCACCACCATTGATTTCAATGTCCTCTTCGAACTTAGCATCACCAGTGAATCTAGACTCACCATCAACAACTAATGCTCTATCAAGTTCTGCGTTAGTTACATTAACACCAACACGTCCACCGTTAGCAGTAGAAACTCTGAAGGTTGACTCATCAGTTGGTGTCTCACTGTCACCACCAACCATAAATGCATCAGTACGATCTTGATATGTTCTGGTAGCATCAGTTGCATGTGATGCATAGTCAGTGATCTTCTTACCACTAATGAATGCAGTACCAACAACATCCAAGTTAGCACGTGGAGTTGTCTTAGCATCAACGAAGTTTGTTGCGAAGGATGCCTTATCAGATCTACCAACTGTGTTAATACCAAGTTTGTAATCACCAACAGCATCAGTCTCTGTTCTAAGTGCTTCACCACCAATAACACCCCACTCTTTCCAGTTGGAGTTAGAGTACTCAAGTCTAATATTAGAATTGTTTAGAACTTCATCAGACCACATTCTTGGGTTCTGATTGTTAACAGTGTTCTTGGTTGCACCAATAGCAATTTGTAATGTATCAGCAGCAGCATTAAATCCATTTGATATAACCTGCCATGTACCATTGAAATCACCATCACTGAATCCAGTGATCTTAATCTCGGAGGATGATGTGATACCAAGTTGTTGGTTAGTTAGTGAAACCCACTTGATTGTAATAATATTAGTATTATTAAATGCAAATGATTCAGGAACAGCATTACCAATTAATGTGTAGTAGTTAGAATAGATCCAACCAAGTGATCCAGTCTTACCAATGCTCTCACCCTTGAGTAAGAAATCACCAGACTTAGGAGCACCAGCATTACCATACTGAACAATCTGACTTGCATTAAATGCACCAGTTTGATCAGGAGTAATGTTAGAAGGTACAGCACCTACAACATGTGTCTGAATCTTGTATGCTTGACCATCTCTGCGACTATTGAATTGGAAAATTGCTGCGGAAATTTTATTCCTAGCAATAACAATATCACCACCAGTTTCGACATTTCTGACGAATGCTGATCTATCAAGAGAACCATCATCGATAGCAGGATCAACGAAGGAAGAAACTACCAACGCAGGGTTGTTTCTAACAGTTCCAAGAACATTAATTAGAACAGGTGAGTTGAATGTACTTCTCTTATCCTGAGCTTCACCACCATTAACAGTGATGTACTCATTAAATGTAACAGGAGTATCAAACGTAGTAACTAGATTACCTAATGACTCGTCATCATCATCAGAATCAACAAGTGTTGCAGACTCTAGGAATACTTCTTCACCAGTGATAGCATCAATCTTACGGTTACCAATGTATAGGTCACCGTTAGAGTTAAGACCAGTGTAGAATACTAAACCACCATTTTGTTTCTTAGACTGTGCATAGAAGTCTTGTATCTCTGTGAGTACAACTTCCTGACGTGCAGGTAGACCAGTTGAGTAGTTACCTGGACCAAAACCAAGATATTCAAACGTGTGGTTACCAGCTCTTGCAATAGATGGTCTTCGAAGTTCAACATAGTATCGTTGATCTGTTATTACTGTACTGTCACCAGCGATAGGAATTAATCTATCTTCTGATCCAGAAGCAGCATTACCCTTCTGTGCTCTGATTCTATTATCAATAGCGGATGATACTTGTGTATAAGTATTGGATCCAAATGCATTGTTCTTAACTAGATCAATGACACTCTCTTGAGTTAGTGAACCCTTGAAGTCGTTAACTCTTACAAGACCATGAACATAGTTATCAGCAGCAGAATATGTCTGAGGTGGATCAACTAATGTTGCATCCAACTGCTGATACCAGAGAGGATCGTTCTTATAGTTTAATGGATATAGTTTGCTGATAGGCTGAGAGAACTTGAAGTTCTTGAAGTTGCCTAAGTTACCAGCACCTTGAGGCATTGGTGAAATGTTACCACGAACAGCAGTTAGATAGTAGATACCATCTTGCTGACCATAGATACGTTTCTGAATCTCCTGTGTATTGAAGATGTAGAATGTGTCATCAATCTGACCAACATCTTGTACCGATTCAACATAGTATTGGATGCTTGCATCGTCTTCAATAATATCACCTGGTGTGATAGTATAAACAGCAGAACCATTCTGTCTGTAATAGTATTCAGGATAACCTTTCTTAATAAGATCCTTAAGTACCAATGACTTACCAAAGTCAGCATCAGCAAGTAGATCAGCAAATGCAGTACCTTGACTGAACCTTATGTTATCGATAGAATCATAGTCTATCTTACCAACAGTATCCTTAAGGATCATGTGCCATGTAGTAGTGCCAGGTACTTGCATGATTGCATGTAACCAACCATAACCACTAGAGTTACCATCCCACTCAATCCTGTTGCCTGGTACAGATTGTGTCTTGTTAGCAGTGAAGGATCCACCTTGAGGTGCAGTAATCTTAACAGTAGTAAACTTAGTGTTTGATAGTGCAGGATTAGTAACACCCTGTTCAAATACAGTTAGTTCTAGATAATCATCAGCACCCTGAGTAACATATCTACCAGACTGAATAGTCATAGAGATATAGTTCTGAGTTGTGATAACCTTAGCGAACTGTGTATTAGCTACAAGATCCTTCTTGTATGGATCGTATGCTACTTCACTATTAAGACTGAAGTTATTAAAGTCTTGCTTAGTGTAACCAATGTACTCATTAGATTGTACTGGGTTAGAGAAACGTGCTTTAGTTACGTTACCAGAAACAGGTTTAAGAATTAGTTTCTGAGGTACTAACCTTCTTGTTTCGTCAGTCCTTGTCTTGATGGTAAATCCGTTAAGTGGATCACGAACAGACTTAAGATACTGAGGTATAACATAACGTAGACGATATAGTCTATCATCAGCAGGTCTTTCATCCTTAATCCTTTCGAACCAAGAGTCATTAGTCTTATCAATACCATCAGCGTATTCTCTGATCCTCTTGATAATTTGATCTGTGTTGTTACTATTCTCAACCTGTAAGTACCACTTACCATATATTACTGGTGCAGTATTAGGATTAACATACGTTGGATCAAATCTCATTGGAGACTGACGCTTGTTAGCAAATACGTTGAAGTCGTAAATGCCTGGCTGATATGTTATTGGGTTAACACCCTGTTCTGCATCACTCTTAGTCTTGTGAATAGTAAAGACTTTCTCTGTTTGATACCTAGCAAAGAAGTACTTGTTACCTAACAGTCTGCCATTAGTATCTGCAACAGTAGTATCACTAGCATATGCTGCACCAACTAAAGGTAGAGAACCACCTTCTCTTTCTCTAAAGAATACAGTATGTCCTGTAGTGTTAGAGAATGGAACATCAAAGATGTGTGGAACATCTGTACGGATATTAGTATTACTTACACCGTCAAGTACACAAGCATATTGATGTAGATCATAGTTATCATCAAGAACAAATTGATATAGATCAATCTCTACGTCTGGATGTATATCTTCTACTTCAGCAGAATGTAGGTAGATACCAGCAGCAGCATTCTCTTTGCTGCTTGCAAGCATGATCTTAGTTTGATCAGTACCATTGAACGTAGCTGATACACCATAGTTCTCAGGCTTAGTAGTTCTTGCAGGAGCAATTACATAGTATTCTCTGTTAGTTTCAAATCCATTAGGTAGTCTAACGAAACGCTTATCAACTTCAACATAAGACTGTGTAGCATTATCATAACGTGGACGTGGAACCAATCTAACTGGTGTACCTGTCTCAAGATCATGTGGGTTAGCAACATTACCTTGTCCTAGTGTCCAAACTGTTGCTCTAGATGACAATGCAGTAGACAACTGTGATGGTTCTTGACGTGGTACAGTTCCCAATCCAGTTTGAATAACTGTGGTAATATTAGAGAAGTACTGACGTATAGCATTTGCTTGATCAACACACTGAGGATACGTTGTATTCTGTGTGATAGTATTATCAACTGTTCTAGTAAGAGTTGTGTATACAGCATCAACAAAGTCAAAGTGTAAGTATGAGTTAGTACTTGTTGCGTTAGCATTAATAGAAGGACCAAACTCTAGACCAAGAGGAACAGGGTTCCTTTCAACAGTGTCAAGATAAGAATTAGAGTTAATAGTTCCAGTGATTATCTGGAAGAGAGTTGTGATTGTAGATGCAACCTGTTGACAAGCACCATTAGAAATAGTTCTTGTTACACTATCAAGAGTTGTTGGTGTTTCAACTGTATCAATAACAATCTTGAATAGTGAGTTAAGTGTTGATCTTACATCTTCACATGATCCAACTGAAGGAGTTCTTGTAACTCCACCAACTACGATTTGTTCTGATGAACTGACGAAGGTGTGAACTGACGTATCAGATGATACACCAACATTAACCGTGATTGTGGTAGCAGTAGTGCCAGTAATGGTAGGATCATTGTTTGAAGCTGGGTCTGTTGTACGTGGATAAGTATGATTTGATGCATTATTATCTCTAGCACATGTAAATGTTAGAGAGTTATCAGGAATGTTAACACCGATTCCAGTACTGTAATTGTGAGCACCAATATCAAGTGTTAAAGCACCAGTTGCAGGATCATAGGATGATGTAGATACTGTATGCTTCTTACCAGATAATGTAGTAGGATTGCTAATAGCATCCGTTACAATCTTAGCAAGAACACCAACAGCAGATCTCATGTCCTCACAAGGACCATTAGAATCTGTACGAGTTACACTACCAAGTGATGCAGGATTCTGAATTGTACCTGTTAAGATAGTAAACAAAGTATCAATAGCACTCAATACAACAGCACAATCTCCGTTAGCAACACCATTAGTAATGGTTGTATCTTTAACCTGAGTTAGTGCAGTGTGACCACCAACAGTAACATCTACGTTAGTAGCAATCTCTTTCATGATGTCACGTACTGCATTAAATGCAAAGGCAGTTTCAGCCTCAGATCCAGCAGCATGAGCACCTGCAACATAAAGGTTAGCAGCATCCCATACTCTATGGTTACCACCATAACCTGTGTTATGTGCAACAACTTTAACTACATCTTTAAGATCATCTAAACAATCAGTAGAACTATAACCAGCACCCCATGTGTATGAAGGATACTGAGCAATCATTCTACCCAGTGCTATCTCTGCTGCAAACTCTACGTTAGCTAAGATTAGATTCTTAGCATCAGCATGTCTGTTACTTACATGAGCAGCTGCACTAGCAGTTATAGAAGTGTCCCTAACCTGTGTGCGACCATGAGAACCAAGTGTTACAATATTCTCATTCCTACCGATTTGAATCATCAAATCACGTGCATGATTAAGTGCATCGATAGTTTGTTGCTCTTCTCCAGCAACCTCTTGAACCATACCCTGAACATAGAGATCAGTCATCTCCCAAACTCTATCGTTACCACCGTATGCTAGGTTGTATGAGACTTCTTCAACAAAGTCTACGATATCATCTTTACAATCTTGTGGGTTACCTGTTGGAGGAACAAAACCAGGATAGTTAACCAACATCCTTTCATATGCTTCATCAGCAATGAGTAGTTTGTTAGCAACAACTAGGTTACGTGCATCACCAAATCTATCTGTTGGGGGAACAGGTTCATTGAATGTGATACTCTTATCGAATACCTGAGATAAACCATGATGTCCAGTAACAAGAATCTTCTGGTTTCTAAGTGCTTGAGCAGCCATCTCACGTGCTTGCTCAAATACATAATTGGTTTCATCTTCCTCACCAGCAACATGAGCACCAGTCTTGTATGAGTATGCTGCATCCCATGTCTTATCATTACCACCATAAGCAAGGTTATCACCAACTGCTTCTAGTAGATCAACAACATCATCAATACAATCTTGATTATGATACTGTTGGTTACCAGCAACTGTGAATACTTTGTGTATCGAATTACTTATTGCACTAACAAACTTATGGAAGTAAGCACCACCAGTTTGAATAGCACCAGCAGATGCACTCTTGAATTGGTGTGGATACTGATCAGCAGCAGCACCAACACCAACGTTAACAGTGAACGTTCCTGATTCTTTCTCAATATTATTAGCAACTGATCTTACAAATGTATGATTAGCAGTAGGATAATGCTTGATAGAATTAGCAACAGCACTTACAAATGTGTGAGGTGACTGTGGTTCAAAATGTACAGCATTAGTAGTAGAACTTACAAATGTGTGAGTGTATCTCTGATTATAGATAACAGCATTTGTTGTAGCACTTACGAATGTATGATCATACTGATCTGCAACAGCACCAATACCAACATTAACTGTAATAGTTGTAGCTGTAGCATCGCTAATTTCTAGATCAGTATTATATGCTGGATCAGTAACTCTAGGATATGTGTGGTTAGTTGCATTACTATCCTTTGTACATGTAAATGTCAAAGAATCAGATGCTAATCTAATCTTCTCACCATTCTGTAAATCATGTACTCCAATGGTAAGAACCATATCACCAGTAGATGCATTATAAGAAGCATTTGTTGGTGTGTAGTTAGTTAAAGGAGATGCACCAATGTTAACTGTAATAGTTCCATTCTGTCTCTTAAGACCATTAGCAGTAGCAGATACAAATGTATGACTAGTAGTATCACTAGAGATACCTACGTTAACATCAAATGCATTTGTTGTTACATTCTGGATCTTCAACCACCTTGAACTTGGGTAGTCAAATCCTGGCCTGGGATAATTTTTCTGACTTACGTTACCATCAAGTTCACATGTCATCACCAGTGTTTCATCTTCGATTAAGATATAATCTCCTTCAGTGAATCCATGATTGTTAACAGTCAAGGAAAGTACACCTGTTTCAGGAATATAACCTGCACCAGCAACGCTGTGAAGTGTAGCACCTACCTCATTAATAGTGATAGATTTCTCACCTGCAAATGGATCAATTCCTGGACGTGGATAACTATGATTTGATGTGTTGTTATCTTTAGAACATGTAAAGGTTAATGAATTATCTTTAAGGATAATATTTGCACCTTCACGAAGACCATGCTGACCAATAGTAAGAATCATCTCACCAGTGGTTGAGTTGTAATCAGCAGCAGTAGGAGTCCATGTTTCGTTATCTCCAGCTCCACCTACATTGACAGTAATTGTGTTTGAAGTTCTGCCAATAATATTAAGAGATCTGGATGATGCAAAGTCAGTTCCAGTCTGACGTGTGATAGCACCAGCAACACCACTTACAAATGTATGTACATCTGTGTTGGTAGAAGGTACACCAGCAAGACACTGGAACTCAAATGTATTTGAAGATACATTAGAAACTTTAATCCACTGACCACTTACAGGATCACTAGGACGTGGGTATGATTTCTCAGCAAGAGTACCAGTAGCACCGTTGAATCCACAACTGAATTTCAATGCACCATCAGCAATCTTAACAAAGTCACCGTTCATCAATCCATGATCAGTTGTAGTTGTAATAGAAACAATACCTGTTGTAGGATTATATGTTGTACCAGTTGTAGCACTAAGAGTTTTATTTGCTGGACGTGGATAAACTTTAGTAGATTGTTCTTCATCCATCTGACACTTGAATGTCAGTGAGTTATCATCGATAGTAATACCATCACCGATAGCAAGAGAGTGAGAACCAATTGTTAGAGTAAGATCTCCACTAGCAGGGTCATAGTTAGCACCTGTTGGAGTGAACTTATTCTCTGTTATGTCAGCAGTAACAGCACCATAATCAGCAGATATAAATGTGTGAGTATAGTTACCACCACTGGTTACAGAATCAGCAAGAGCAGAAACAAATAGATGTTGTGTTGTGTCAGTAGACTTACCAACATCAAGTGTGATTGAATCAGCAGCAACAGCAGTAACAACTACAGGAGAATCATATGACTTATCTCTCTTCTGACTAATAGCACCAGCAGCAGCAGATACAAATGTATGTGCAGTAGTGTTGGTAGATGGAGCAAAGTCTAATACTTGAATATCAAATGTAGTTTGAGTTACAGCAAGAACCTTAACCCACTTGTTACTAATAGGATCACTAGTACGTGGATAAGTATGCTGAGTTGCATTACTATCTTGAGCACATGTAAAGGTTAGAGAATTATCTACTACCTTAATCCAGTCTCCCTGCTTAATACCATGAGCAACTTCAGTGAATGTAAGAACACCTGTTGAAGGATCATAAGAGGCATCAGATACATTATGTGAATCAATAGTTGTTCTTGGGTATGCATGGTCAGTAGCATTATTATCCTGAGCACATGTAAATGTGACAGCACCATCAGCAAGTTTAACTGAATCACCAACACTGATATTATGGTTACCAATGATCAATGTCATTAAACCAGTTATGGGGTCAAACGCAGCACCTGTTGGAGTGTGAGTAACTAGAGGTGATGCACCAACATTAATAACAACTTCATCACCAGAGACAGAGTTTACTGTTGCACCTGTACTAAAGATAGGATCAGTAGAACGAGGATATGACTTAATCTCTGAAGTATCACCCATTGTGCAACGTAACTTCAATGAGTTTTGTGCTATAGTAATATTCTTACCAATAGGAATATTATGATTAGGGATTGTTAGGATTAAGTTACCACTTACAGGTTGATAATCTACACCAGTTGGTGTGTATGATTGTGAAGCACCAGCCTGACCAACATTAACCTTGAATGCATTTGTGTTTATAACATCAACATACAACCACTTACCATTGCTAGGATCCTTAAGTCTTGGATAAGCATGCTCAGTTGCATGGTTATCCATGTCACATGTAAATGTGAGAGATCCATCAGCAATCTTAATTCTGTCACCGTCAGCAAATCCATGATTAGCAACAGTCAATGTTAGTTCACCAGTTGCAGGATCATAAGAAGCATCAGTTGAACTATGATAGGTAGAACCAACATCCTTAACTACTAGAGAACTAGTACCAGCAGGATCAGTAGGTCTAGGATATGCATGGTCTGTTGCGTTGTTATCCTTATTACAAGAGAACTTGATAGAATTACCAATGATCTTAACGTCTTGACCTGGCTCTAAGTTATGTTGTCCAACTGTTAGTACAAGGTCACCAGTTGCAGGATTATAATCTGCATCGTTTACATCAAGGTTACCTTGACTTGTCTTACCTATATTAACAGTTATCTGATTAGTAGATGATGCTAGAACTGGTAGATCCTCTTGGTATGCAGGGTCACTGATACGTGGGTATGCATGAGGACTACCGTGATTATCCATATCACAGGTAAATGTCAAAGCACCATAATCAATTCTTATACGATCATTAGCCTTCTTAATACCATTAGGATTAGCATCAATGAATGAGTGAGCATAGTTACCGCCAGTAGTAATTGCATCAGGTATAGCACTAACAAATGTGTGTGCAGTTGTGTTGGATGATGTACCAACATCTAAGGTTACTGTGTTGTTATACCTTGTTAGTCCGTTAGCAACAGCACTAATAAATGTATGTGCATAGTTACCACCAGAAATTAGAGCACCACTTGTAGCAGATACAAATGTGTGTAGATAATTACCACCAGTCTTAACAGCACCTGCATCAGCAGACTTGAATGTGTGGACGTATCCACCACCAGACTTAACAGCACCTGCTAGTGCAGATACGAAAGTATGTACATCTGTAGTCTTGCTTGAAGGTCCAACATTAATTGTGATAGTGTCAGCAGTAACACCAGTGATTTCTATTGCTTGATCATATGATCTGTCAACCTTAGAAGTAATACCGTTGGTGCTACCAGTTACGAACAGATGAGCAGTGGTATTAGTAGAAGGAATAACATCCAATACTTGTACTTCAAATGTAGTTCCAGTTACATTAGAAACCTTCAACCACTTACTACTTACTGGATCAGTTACACGAGGATATGTGTGCTGAGTAGCATTATTATCCTCCATACATGTGAAGGTAAATGCACCAGTAGCAAACTGAACATAGTCACCGTTCTTGATGTTATGAGCAGCAGTTGTTACACTTAATATACCTGTAGCTGGATCATATGTTGTACCAGCAGCAGCTGTATGTGTTTCAGTAGCAGATCTAGGATAAGACTTAGCACTTTGACTACCAACAGAGAATCCAACGAATACTGTCATTGTTGTACCAGTGACAGAATCTAGACCTAATGTTTCATTACGGAATGGATCAGTAGCACGTGGATATGTGTGTTGTGTAGCATTGTTGTCAGCATCACAAGTGAATGTCAATGCATCCTGTGCAAATGTAATTGTACTATTTGCTTTCTTAAGACCACTAGCAGTAGCTGATACAAATGTGTGTGCATAGTTTCCACCAGATGTAACACAGTTATTAGTCGCAGAAACAAATGTATGTGCTGTAATATTAGTAGATGGGATTGTACTCAATACCTGAACACTAATTGTTGTAGCAGTTACATCTGTAATAGCAAATGATTTGTCAGAGAATGGATCAGTTGCACGTGGATAGGTATGTGTTGTTGCGTGATTATCTTCAGCACAAGTAAATGTTAGAGAGTTATCTGCAATCTTAACAGCAGTACCAACCGTCAGACTATGAGCACCAATGGTAAGTTCCATTATACCAGTGGTAGGATTATAGTTAGCACCTGTAGGTGTATGCTGTATTAATGGAGATGAACCAACATCAACTGAGAATGAATCTTGAGTTACATTAGAGATTTGTAACCACTTACCGAATGTAGGATCAGATCTACGTGGGTATGTCTTAGTAGACATATTACCATCCATAGCACAGTTAAGTGATATAGAACCTTCAGCAAATTTAACTCTATCACCATTACTAAATCCATGATTAGCAACAGTAACAACCATAGCACCAGTTGCAGCATTATATGTTGCGTCTGTTACTGTATGTGTAGAAGCAGCATTTAAAGCATGTGCTCCAACTTCAAGAACCAATTCACCTGTTATAGGATCGTAAGTTGTTCCAGAAGTTGCTGTCCAATTATTGCCACCACCATCAGTGATACCATTATTAGCACCAGTGATAAAGGTGTGTGGAACATTACCATATGTACAACTGAATGTTACACCGCCATCAGCAATCTTGATTGACTCACCAACAGTTAGACTGTGGTTTCCAATCTTCAATGTCATATCACCTGTTGCAGGATCGTATGAACCATCATCAACATTGTGACTTACTATTGGAGATTGACCAACGTCAATAGTAATAGTTGTAGCTGATGCTGCTGTAATTTCAATAGAAGTATCATGTACAGGATCAGTTGAACGAGGATAAGACTTGGTACTATAATTACCATCCATCTCACAAGTAAACTTGAGAGCATCATCATCGATCTTAATGCTTGTGCCAACAGCCAAACTGTGAGCACCAATAGTCAATTCCATCAATCCTGTGTTAGGATCATAGGTAGCACCTGTTGGTGTGAACTCTACAATAGGAGACTTACCAACATTAACTGTGATGTCACCACCTCTCTTGGAGATAGCATAGTTAGTTGCTCTCTTAAATGTATGAGCAGACTGTGGTAGATGCTTAACTGAATTTGTTAATGCAGATACGAATGTATGTGCTGACTGAGGCTTATATTCTACAGCATCGGTAAGAGCAGATACAAATGTGTGAGCATATCTGTTAGCAGGATCAGCATCGAAACCAACATTAATTGTTAGTGTTCCGTCTTGCTTCAAGATACCATTAGCAGAAGCAGATACAAATGTGTGTACTGAATTATCAGTAGAAGAACCAACGTTAATGGTTAATGTATCAGTAGTTGCTGATAGGATAGGAACCCATCTGTTGCTAAGTGAATCAAAGTTGGTACGTGGATATGTCTTCTGACTTACGTTACCATCAAGTTCACATGTTAATGTAATAGAATTATCTGCTACCTGAATGTAATCTCCTGGTGAGAATCCATGACTAGGAACAGTAACAACCATAACACCACTCGAAGGTGTGTATGCAACATTAGTTGCTGTATGTTGTGAAGAACCAACTGCTGTAATAGCAATTGACTGTCCAGCATAAGGGTCAGTACCAGGTCTAGGATATGAATGCTGAGTAGCACCACCATCCTTATCACAAGTAAATGTTAATGAATTATCTTTCAGTGTGATGTCAGTACCAACACGCAATCCATGCTGACCAACAGTAAGAACCATCTCACCATTGTTCTGATTGTATGTTGCACCAGTAGGAGTTAAGTTCTTATTGGAACCAGCAGCACCTACATTGATAGTAAACTTACCTGTATCAACTGATGTAATTGGAAGAGATCTTCCAGAAGCTTTATCTAAGTTTGCACGTGGATATGACTGAGCAACTTGGTTGTTGTCCATTGTGCAAGTAAATGATATAGCACCGTCATCCATGACGATTCCATCACCAACAGATAAAGTATGAGCACCAACAGTAAGTTCTAAATCACCAGTTGCAGGGTCATATGTAGCACCAGTTGGTGTAAACTCTACGTTAGGTCCAGCATCTGCAATCTGAACTTTAAATGAATTCTGTGCTACATCATAGACAGATAACCAATCACCAGAATAAGGATCAGTTGCACGTGGATACTTATGTTCTGAGGCATTGTTATCCATGCCACAAGTAAAGGTTAGAGAATCCTTAGCAATCTTGATAAGTTCTCCATTTGTCAATCCATGATTAGCAGCAGTGAACTCAAGTACACCTGTAGATGGATCGTAGTTAGCATTAGTGATATCATAGTTACCACCAACACCTATAACTTCTAACCCAGTATTATACGCAGGGTCAGTTGTACGAGGATATGTGTGGTTAGAACTATTTCCATCCATACCACATGTGAATGTTAATGCATTATCAGCAAATCTAATATTCTCACCAACATCAATGTCATGGTTTCCACCAACACTAACTGTTAACTCACCACTTGCAGGATCATAAACTGCATTAGTAAGATCATATGTTACCGCACCAGTAGTTCCAACATGTGCTTCAAAAGTATTGTTGGATGTATTTGTAATAGTAACCCACTTACCACTGATAGGATCACTCTTACGTGGATATGAATGCTGAGTAGCATTAGCATCCATTGCACAAGTAAAGATTAGAGAATCATCGTCAAGTCTAATCTTATCTCCATCAGAGAATCCATGATTAGCAAGAGTAAATTCTATTGTACCTTTATCAGGATTATATCCAGCACCAGTAACTGTATGCTTAGAACCATCACTTACAATCTTAACAGAACTCTGATATGCTGGATCAGTAGAACGAGGATATACATGCTGTGTAGCATGATTATCTTGAGCACATGTAAATGTAAATGCAGAATCTGCAACTCTTACATTCTGTCCTTCTCTTAAGTTATGATCTGGAATAGTTACAGTTAACAGACCAGTAGCAGGAGCGAATGTAGCACCAGTTACATCATGTCCGATTAATAGAGACTTACCTACATCAACACTAAATGTATTTGTATCTGCTTCAACAACTTCAATCCACTTATCACTGATAGGATCAGTAGAACGTGGGTATGAGTGAGTAGTAGCATTGCCATCCATTGAACATGTCAATGTCAATGAATGATCTTCAATCTTAACTTTACTACCAGCAGCTAAACCATGAGAACTAGATGTAACAGTTAACCAACCAGTTTCAGGATTATATGTTGCATCTGAAGCAGTGATTGAAGTAGGACCAAGTAGACCATGACTAGCAATGTCTAAGGTCAAATCACCTGTTGCTGGATCATACTCAGCATCAGTTGGTGTATACTCAGCAGTGGAAGAACGAATCAACATTCTTTCAACAGACTCAGCAGCAATAAGTTGCTTGTTAGCAAGAATCAAATTACGTGCGTCACCATTTCTGTCATTAACCACTTCAGGTGGTTCATAAGTGACAGTATTATCATATGTTTGAGTTAGACCATGAGTACCAAAGATGAATGATTTCTCATTACGCATGATCTGGATAGACATATCCCTTGCGTATTCAATAGCACGGATAGTCTCTTCTTTCTTCTGTGAGATATACTGAACTGCACCACTGTCATAGTGATAAGCAGCATCCCATACTTCATCGTTACCACCATAAGCAGTGTTCTCAGCAATTGCTTCAACGATGTCAACTAAGTCATCCCTACAATCCTGTGGACCATATCCTTGAGGCGAAGTGTAGGATGGGAAATCCAACACCATTCTGTCAAATGCTTCAGCAGCAATGAATAATTTGTTTGAAAGTAATAGGTTTCTAGCGTCACCATTACGATCAGAGATTACCTTCTTAGTAGAGAAGGTTGCTTTTTGACCAAGTTCGATCTCTGTTGATGAAACAACACGCTTAACGTATGTGTTATCTGGAATAACAGGAGAAGCAGGACGTGAAGCACCAGCATTAAGTTTGTTATCAGTAAACTCACTAGGATCATAGTCAGCAACTGTCATACCCTGTACAACACCACTGGTATCACCAATGTCAACAATAGAAGATCCAGCAGTAGTTTCTGAACCAGTACGTAAGTATGTGAAGTTACGTATGGATGCAATAGCAAGATCTCTAGCGTAGTTGTAACCTTCTAGAGTTTCAGTAAGTTCTGCTGTAATGTATGATAGATTGTTACCAACAAAGTATGACTCAGCAGCTTGGATAGTATTAATGTTACCACCAAGTCTTAAATCCTGAATAGTAGCATCAAGTAGGTATCCAATGTCACGACGACACTTAACAATATCAATACCTTCTCTATCTAAGAGGTATGGATACTTATTAGTAATGAATCCATATGCCTCGTAAGCAATAAATTCTTTGTTTGCTTCAATAAGGTCAGCAGCATCTAGATCCTTATTGTTAATTGTAATACCAGTAGGATTAAGAATACTTGCAGTTGCATTAAACTTCTGGAATCCATTAGGAGACAATGTAGAACTGAAGATGTTACTACTTCCAGCAGTTCTAGGAATTAATTTTACATATAACTTTTCATCTGACCTAGCACCTATACGGAATCCATCAATAGATGCAGCAACACGTGTCTCTGGATTAAATGCTTCATCGTCTCCAAGATAGATCTTAGTCTGGTCTGATGCACTGTTAAGATTTTTTGTTGCTGGAATATCAATAGTATAGTAAGCATTCTTCTTGATATTTCCAGTAGTTGTGTTAACAATTTGTGGAGGAACAATGTCAGTAATATATCCACCCTTATCCTGTGCAAAGGCATATCCCTTATGACCAATAGCATGTAGAGATGTATTACCAAAGTTAGAGTTAGAGTTGGTGATACTCATGTCACCACCAGACTCCATCAAGAAGTGGTCAGCGAAACCAACAGCGAAGATACTAACACACTGGATGAATGCATCTTCTGAAGCACGAACGTGGAAGTTTCTCCAGTCATCCTTCCAGTATGCGTCACCTTTAGTGTGATATGGAACAGTAGCAAATGCGTCTGCTAATGATGCTTGATTAAATGTGTTACTGTACTCATCGTATCTGATGAATGCTCTATCGTCTTTCTGTAGAGATACACCAGTGTACTGAGCGATAACCATTGATTTGAAACCAGTGGCTTTCAAACCATTTGCCCAGATACCACAAATACCCCATGTAGATCTGATGGAGCAGTTGAATACGTATGGAGATGCAGATTCAACAGAGTCAAC